>Ga0073904_10000385_pt1 | contig 31288 bp, 27 predicted proteins | sample KloWWTrecipitate_FD_66668 | JGI IMG/M metagenome (GOLD analysis project Ga0073904, IMG submission 66668) | Active sludge microbial communities from Klosterneuburg, Austria, studying microevolution and ecology of nitrifiers - Klosterneuburg... | ecosystem: Engineered > WWTP > Aerobic digester >... | reverse complement strand
GACCCGCGCCGACGTCGACGCACTGCTGGCCGTGCTGCCGGAGGTCGTCGAGCGCGCGCGGGCAGCGGGGATGGCGTCCGCGCGGTAGGTCGTCGTCGACATCGACATCGACCTCGACCTCGGGCGAGCGGGGCGACGCCCGTCGGCAAGCCGGATCTGGTCGCACCCCTCGTGCCCGCGCCCCTGACGCGCGCCACGCCCGGGCCGCGCAAAGCCACCCCTGCCCCTCACACCACGTCCGGCGGATCCCGCCCGAGGTCAACCTGCACCGGCGCGCGGCGGTACACCCGACCCGTCGGGGACGTCCAGGTCGTGACGCCGGTGGCGAGGTCCCGGTGCGGCCGCCAGCCGCCGTGGGTCTTGAGCAGGTGGTGGTGGCGGCACAGGGCGTGCAGGTTGTCGGTGGTGGTCTGCTCGTCCGCGGGGCGCCCCGGGTCGAACGGCGCGAGGTGGTCCAGGTCGCAGCGGGTGGACGGGACCCGGCAGCCGGGGAACGTGCAGGTGGCGTCGCGGTCGACGACGGCCTCGACGACGTCGCGCCGGGGGCGGTAGGTCGGGGAGGACCGGTACGTCCGGGCCGAGCGTGCGGCGATCTCGCCGGTGGCAGGGTCGGCGGCGACGGCGCGCCAGTCGGCATCCCGCGCGACCTCCCGGGCGACGTCTGCCGGGATGGGGCCGTAGCCGACCAGCACTCCTGGCGTCCGGTCGAGGCCGGCCAGGGTCGAGGCGTTGACCGTCACCGCCAGGTGCGGACGGCGGCCGTGCCGCACCGGCAGCGGCGTCCCGTCCGGGCCGGTCCCGGCGTCCAGAACCCGGCGGCAGATCTCGCCGAGCGCGTCCGCCCTGCGGGCGTCGACGCCCCGCTCGTCGTGGGGCGAGCCTCCGGCCGCGACCGCGTCGACCGCCGTCATGACGGTCAGCGCGTCGGCAGCGGGCAGGAACGCGTGGACCCACGCCATCGCGTCGGGAGCCGGGGACAGGCGGACGCAGCGCTCACGCCGGGCCTTGGCGCAGCGCGCCGCGGCAGCGCGGGGGTCCAGGGTCAGCTCGGCGCGCCGGATCGCCGCGCGCAGCTGGGGGACCGTGAGGCCGGGGGCCCGGTCGAGGACGCCGGACTGCACGGCCGACGCGGTCGCGGTGGACAGGTGGTCGGTCTCCCGCAGCAGCGTCTCGGCCTTGCGCACGTCCAGCACGCCCGCGCCCAGCGCGTCTGCCACCGCCGGTGCACCGTCCAGCGCGACGGCACGCTCCACGAGCAGCTGCCCGGACCGACCGGAGACCGCGAGGCGCACGGCGATCTCGTCCGGTACCCCGCCGACGGTCGCCCCGGCGGAGCGCCGGTGCAGCTCAGCGACGAGGACCGCCTGGCGCGCGACGGCCCATGCCGCGATCCGCTCCCAGGCCGCGACACCCTCGAGCAGGGTCTCGGCGTCGAGGTCGGCGGCCTCGAGGGCGGCGAGGCTGGTCACGAGCGCGGGCCCTGGGGCTGCGGCCTCGAGCGAGGCCGCGCGAGGGTGGCGCTGCGCCCAGGACCACGACCCGGCCGTCATCTGCGCGCTCGCCGCGCCCGACACGCTCGCCGCGGGAACGGCGCCGGGCCCGGCGTCGTCCAGGCCATCGACCGTGGCATCATCATCGAACACGTGTTCGATGCTATCGGCGGCCACTGACATCCAGCGCCCGCCGAGCCACCCCCCCCGAGCCCCCCGAGCCACCCCGCCGGTTCTGGTCGGGAACCGGGCGTGGGACGCCCCGATCCCGACCACAACCGCTCCGGTCGTCGGAACTGCCCGCGACGGCGCGCGCAAGGGGCGCGAGCAGCGGCGCGAGCCGGGGCACGCAGCCCGCACCCCCCGACCGCGCGACGCCGCAGCCCGGCGGGAGCGGGGCGGGCCGCCACGTACCCTGAACCCATGCGCGTGCTGGCTGCCCTGTCCGGGGGCGTGGACTCTGCCGTCGCCGCGGCACGCGCGGTGGACGCCGGGCACGACGTCGTCGGCGTGCACATGGCGCTGTCCCGCACGCGCGACGAGTTCCGGACCGGCGCGCGCGGCTGCTGCTCCGTCGAGGACGCCGGTGACGCCCGCCGCGCCGCGGACGTGCTCGGCATCCCCTACTACGTCTGGGACCTCTCGGAGCAGTTCGAGCAGACCGTCGTCGCGGACTTCCTCGCCGAGTACGCCGCCGGACGCACGCCGAACCCGTGCGTGCGCTGCAACGAGCACATCAAGTTCGCCGCGCTCGCCGACCGCGCCCAGGCGCTCGGTTTCGACGCCGTCTGCACCGGCCACTACGCCCGGATCGCGGTGCACGACGACGGCTCGCGCTCGCTGCACCGCGCGGCGGACGCGGCGAAGGACCAGTCATACGTGCTGGCCGTCATGGGACCGGACCGGCTGGCGCGCGCGATGTTCCCCCTCGGTGAGGTCGCCGCCAAGCAGGAGGTGCGTGCCGAGGCCGCCGCGCGCGGCCTGGCCGTCAGCGCCAAGCCGGACTCCTACGACATCTGCTTCGTGGCCGACGGCGACACCCAGGGCTTCCTGCGCGAGCGTCTCGGCGCGCAGCCGGGCGACGTGGTCGACACCGACGGCGGGGTGGTCGGGCGGCACGACGGCGCCTACGCCTACACCGTCGGGCAGCGCCGCGGCCTGGCGCTCGGCCGCCCGGCGCCGGACGGCCGCGCGCGGTACGTGCTCGAGGTCCGCCCCGCGACCGGCACGGTGGTCGTCGGCCCGCCGGAGCTCCTCACCGTGCGCGGGCTGGTCGGGCGCGACGCGGTGTGGTTCGGGTCGGCCCCGGTCGATGCGGTCGACTGCCTCGTGCAGGTCCGCGCGCACGGCACGCCCCTGCCGGCCAGGGCCCGCGCGGTCGGGACCGACGTCGAGGTGATCGTCCCGGTCGGTCTGCGCGGCGTGGCCGCCGGGCAGTCGGCCGTGCTCTACGACGGCGACCGCGTGCTCGGCCAGGTCACCGTCGACCGGGCGCTGCGGTGACCGCAGACCCCGCCCGCTCCCGGGCCACGCCTCCCCGGGCCACGCCTCCCCGGGCCACTCCCGCCAGCCCAGCCCAGCACGCCGACCCGACGGAGACACGATGACCGGCCTCAGCGCGCTCGGCCCGTGGCCGGGCCACAAGGTGCTCAAGGCCCAGCAGATCGCGTTCGACGCCCTCGCCGACACCCCCGGCGGGGTCACCGGCATCCCGCCGCTGGTCCAGATGCCCAAGCGTGGGCCGTGGGCCGAGTCGACCGCGCGGACGGCCGCCCTGCTGCCCGAGATGCCCGTCGAGCACGGTCCGCACGGGTGGAAGCTCGCCGACCGGCCCGGCATCGACCTCGAGCGCACCCAGGCGCTGCTCCGCGAGGACGTCGACGCGCTCGCGGTCGCGGGCTACGGCTACACCGGCCCGCTCGCGGTGACGGCCCGCGGGCCGTGGAGCCTCGCCGCGACCCTCTACCTCGCGCGCGGTGACCGCGTGCTGTCGGACCACGGTGCCGTGCGCGAGCTCGCGGCCTCCCTCGCGCAGGGCCTGGCCGACCACCTCGCCGCCGTGCGCACGGCGCTGCCGGGCGCGCAGCCCGTCGTCGTGCTCCGCGAGCCGGCGCTGCCCGACGTGCTCGGTGGTGCGGTCGCGACGTTCTCGGGGCACAGCCGCATCGCACCCGTGCCGGGCGAGCGCGCCGTCGTGCTGCTCGGTGAGCTGGTGCGCTCCCTGACGGCGTCGGGCGCCACCCAGGTGGTGCTGCACGGTGGCGCGCGGTTCGCCTCGCGCTCCCTCGCGGTGCTGGCGGGGTCCGGTGCGCAGGCGGTGGGGGTCGCGGCGGCCTCCGTGCGCGGCCCGCAGTGGGAGCAGGTCGCCGCGGTCGTCGAGCAGGGCACCCGCCTGTGGCTGGGGCTGCCGCGCGAGTCGCCGCGCAAGGGTGGCCCCGACATCCGGGGCGCAGCCAACCTCATCTCCCGGCCGTGGCGAGCCCTCGGGCTCCCGGCCGCGGGGCTCGCGGACATCGTGGTCCACACGGACACCAGCGGCTCGGGGGACCAGGTGCTCGGCAACCTCCAGGCGATGCGGCTCGAGCTGCACGCCGCAGCCCAGGTGGCGGCGGAGCTCGCCGAACGCGCCGAGGCCGGCTGAGCGGGTGCCTCCGACCGACGAACCCCCGACGGCACCCGACCCGGCCCTTCCGGCACCCGACCCCGCCGACCGTGGCCTCGGCCCGGCGTTCCGCACGGTCTTCACGGCCAACCTCGCCTCGAGCCTCGGCGACGGGATCGCCCGCACCGCGGCCCCGCTCCTGGCCATCCGGCTGACGACCGACCCGCTGCTCGTCTCCGGGATCGCGGCCCTCGCGCTCCTGCCCTGGCTGCTGCTGGCCATCCCGTCCGGCATCCTCGTCGACCGGATCGACCGGCGTCGCGCCCTCGCGCTGGCCAACGGGCTGCGGACGCTCCTCGCGGTGGCGCTGGTCGCCCTCGCCGCGACCGACGCGCTGACCATCTGGTGGCTCTACGCGATCGTCTTCGTCTACGGGGCGGGGGAGACGCTCTACGACGGCGCCATCCGTGCCGTGCTGCCGAGCATCGTCCCGCGCGAAGCGCTCCCGCGGGCGAACTCGCGGATCGAGGCCGGCGAGCAGATCGTCCAGACCTTCGCCGCCGCCCCGCTCACCTCGGCGCTCTTCGCCGTCTCGGCGCTCATCCCGCTGGGCGTCAACGGCGCGGTCTACGCCGTTGCGGCGGCCCTGGCGTTCGTGCTGCCGCGCGCTGCGTCGGGCCGCGACGGTGCGCCGCACCCCGACGACGAGCTGCCCTGGCGGCGCCAGCTCACGGCCGGCCTGCACTTCCTGCGGGGCAACCCCATGCTCCTGCGGCTGTGGCTGCTCAGCAGCGCCACGGGGCTGTTCTTCTCGATCGGGACCGCCGTCTTCGCGCTCTACGCGATCGAGCGGCTCGGGCTCCCCGAGGCCCTCTTCGGCGTGCTCATCCTCACGGGCGCCGTCGGCAGCGTCCTCGGCAGCGTGCTCGCACCGCGGCTCTCGGCACGCTGGGGCGCCGGGCCGACGATGGCGGCGGCGAGCGTCGTGGCCGCGCTCGCCCTGGTCCTCGCGGGCGCCGTCCCGACGCTGTGGGCGCTGGGCCTGGCCTACCTCGTGTCCGGCGGGGCGGTGCTGGTGTGGAACGTCCTGGTGATGTCGCTGCGGCAGAGCATCATCCCCAGGCGACTCCTCGGCCGCGTGCACGGCACGTGGCGCACGCTGCTGTGGGGGGTCATGCCCCTGGGTTCGTTGCTGGGCGGGTTGCTCGGCCGGATCGACCTCACGGTCCCGTTCCTCGTGGGCGGTGGGCTCGCGACGGCCGTCGGCGTGCTCGGGTACCGCTTCCTCTGCTCGCTGCCGAACCCCGGGGACGTGCGCAACGACGACGACGCGCCGGACGACGACGCGCCGGACGACGCGCACGGCACGGCGACCAGCTGACTACCCCAGCCGCTCCCAGCAGAACCGGTACGCGAGGGCCGCCATGAACGCCGCCTGGGCGTTGTCCGCCGCCCCGCCGTGGCCGCCCTCGACGTTCTCGTAGTAGGTGACGTCCTTGCCCGCAGCGAGCAGCCACGCCGCCGTCTTGCGAGCGTGGCCGGGGTGCACCCGGTCGTCGCGCGTCGAGGTGGTGAGCAGCACGGGCGGGTAGGGGCGGTCCGCGTCGAGGAGGTGGTACGGCGAGAACGTCCGGATGAGCTCCCACTGCTCCGGGTCGTCCGGGTCCCCGTACTCGTCCATCCACGACGCCCCGGCCAGCAGGTGCGGGTAGCGCTTCATGTCGAGCAGCGGCACCTGCACCACCACGGCGCCGAGGAGCTCTGGGTACTGCGTGAGCATGTTGCCTGTCAGCAGCCCGCCGTTGGAGCCGCCCTGCACCCCGAGGTGCTCCGGCGTCGTCACGCCGCGGGCGACGAGGTCGCGCGCCACGGCGGCGAAGTCCTCGTACGCGCGGTGCCGGTGCTCGCGCAGCGCGGCCTGGTGCCAGCCGGGCCCGTACTCGCCCCCGCCGCGGATGTTGGCGAGCACGTACACGCCGCCGTCGGCGAGCCACGAGCGCCCCAGCGCACCCGAGTAGCTGGGCAGCAGCGAGATCTCGAACCCGCCGTAGCCGTAGAGCAGGGTGGGTGCCGGTCCCGCGGCGGGGTCGCCGTCTGTCCGGCCGACCTGGAAGTACGGCACGCGGGTCCCGTCCGCCGAGACCGCGAAGTGCTGGCTGACCTGGACGTCGTCGGCGTCGAAGAACGGCGGCACGGCCTTGAGCCCGGTCGGGGGCGTGCCGGAGCCGACCGTCGTCACCGCGAGCGTCGGCGGCGTGGTGAAGTCCGCGGTGACGAGCCACACGTCGTCGCCGACCAGCCGGTCCACGGCGCGCAGCGCGACCGTGGTCAGCGGGGGGACGCCCGCGAGCTCGCCGCGCGCCCACGGCCCGCCGGCGGCCGGCTCGGGCGGGGTGAGGACCTCGACGCGGTGCGTGACGTCCTGCATCACCGTGAGGACCAGGTGGTGGCGCGTCCAGGTCGAGGACGCCAGCGAGGACGACGGCGTGGGCTCGAACAGCACCGTGAGGTCGCGCGAGCCCGCCCGGTAGGCCTCCCACGGCGCGGCGAGCAGGGCCCCGGCACGGTGGGTGGGCCCGCCCTCGACGGGTGTCCAGTCCTCCCGCAGCTGGACGAGCAGCCAGTCGCGGTGCAGGCCGGCGTCGGCGGACAGCGGCACGTCCACGCGCTCGGCGGAGCCGTCGGGCCGCAGCACGGACAGCTCCTGGGTGTAGAAGCCGATCGCACGCTCCACGAGGTCGCGCTCGAAGCCCGGCGTGTGGTCGTGGTAGGCCCCGATGGCCAGGTCCGACTCGAGGCACTCCGCGACGACCTCGGCCGCCGTCAGCGGCGTACCGCGGTGCCAGCGGCGCACCGTGCGCGGGTAGCCGGACGTCGTCGTCGTGCCCGGCCCCAGGTCCGTGACGAGCCACACCGTGTCGAGGTCGATCCAGCCGAGCGAACCCTTGGCCGCTGGCCGGACGAACCCGCCGTCCGACTCCTCGACGAAGCGCAGGTTCACGAGGTCGAGCTCGCGCGTGACGTCGGCGTCCGAGCCGCCGTGCGACAGCGCGACGAGCGCGCGCCGGACGTCCGGCCGCAGCACGGACGCCCCGTGCCACACCCAGTCCTCGCCCTCGGCAGCGTTGAGCGCGTCGATGTCGAGCACGGTCTCCCACTCGGGCTCCGCGGTGCGGAAGTCCTCCGGCGTGGTGCGCCGCCACAGCCCGCGCGGGTGCTCGGCGTCGCGCCAGAAGTTGTAGAGCCGGTCGCCGAGCAGGCTGACCTCCGGCAGCTTGGCCGGGGAGTCGAGCACCTCGAGGACGGCGGCCCGGGTGCGCTCGAACGCGGGCGTCGCCGCCAGGGTCGCGACCGTCTCGGCGTTGCGCGCCGCGACCCACGCGAGCGCGCGCTCGGAGTCGACCTCCTCGAGCCAGGCGAACGGGTCGTGCACGCCGTCCGGCGTCGGGACGGGACCCTGGGGCTCGTGCGGCGTCGGGGTGCTCATGACGGGTCAGCGTACGTGCGGGGCCGACGTGCGGGCTGTCGGTGCCAGCCGCGATGATGTCCCGGTGAGCGCACCGAGCGACCTGGACGCAGCCGACCTCGGCCTGGACGAGGCCGCGGCGCGGCACCGCTGGGACGCGCTCGCCGAGCAGGTCCGCGACCACCAGTTCGCCTACTACGTTCGCGACGCGCCGACGGTCTCCGACGGCGAGTACGACGCGCTGCTGCGTCGGCTGGGCGCGTTCGAGGACCACTACGTCGCCTTCGCGCTGCGCACCCCGGACTCGCCCACCCAGACGGTCGGCGGCACGTTCTCGACGGACTTCGTCGCGGTCGACCACGTCGAGCGGATGCTCAGCCTGGACAACGCGTTCTCCGCGGAGGACCTCGCGGCCTGGGCCGAGCGCGTGCAGCGGGACCTCGACGGCACGACGGCGGCGCTGCACTACCTGTGCGAGCTGAAGATCGACGGGCTGGCCGTCGCGCTGCTCTACGAGAACGGCCGGCTGACGCGGGCCGCCACGCGGGGAGACGGCCACACGGGCGAGGACGTCACGCTCAACGTCCGGACCATCGCCGGCGTGCCGCACACGCTCGCGGGCAGCGGCCACCCCGAGCTGCTCGAGGTGCGCGGCGAGGTCTTCCTGCCGGTCGAGGGCTTCGCGGCCCTCAACGAGGCCCAGCTCGCGGCCGGCAGGGCGCCGTTCGCCAACCCCCGCAACTCCGCGGCCGGCTCGCTGCGCCAGAAGGACCCGCGGGTGACCGCCGGGCGTCCGCTGCGGATGCTGTGCCACGGCGTCGGCGCGCTGCGCTGGGGCGGCGCCGCAGCCGACGAGCACCCGGGCACCGAGCGCCAGTCCACGACCTACGACCTGCTGGCCTCGTGGGGGCTGCCGGTCAGCGCGCGCGCCCGGGTGGTCGACGACCTCGCCGGGGTCCGGGCCATGATCGATCACTACGCGCTGCACCGGCACGACGTCGAGCACGAGATCGACGGCATCGTGGTCAAGGTCGACGAGATCGCGGTGCAGCGCCGGCTCGGCGCCACGAGCCGCGCGCCGCGCTGGGCGATCGCGTACAAGTACCCGCCCGAGGAGGTCACCACGCGGCTGCTCGAGATCCGCGTCAACGTCGGCCGCACGGGCCGCGTCACGCCGTACGGCGTCATGGAACCCGTCAAGGTCGCCGGGTCGACGGTGTCGATGGCCACCCTGCACAACCAGGACGTCGTGCGGGCCAAGGGCGTGCGCGTCGGGGACATGGTGGTGCTGCGCAAGGCGGGCGACGTCATCCCCGAGATCGTCGGCCCTGTCGCCGCCCTGGCGGACGACGGGTACCCGCGCGAGGACTGGCACATGCCCGGTCGGTGCCCCGAGTGCGGCACGCCCCTGCGGGCGATGCGCGAGGGGGAGGTGGACCTGCGGTGCCCCAACGCCCGGACCTGCCCGGCCCAGGTGCGCGGGCGCGTCGAGCACATCGGCTCGCGCGGCGGCCTCGACATCGAGGCGCTCGGCGAGATCACCGCGGCGGCGCTGACCCAGCCCGAGGTCCCGGACACACCGCCCGTGGCCAACGAGGCGTACCTCTTCGACCTGGTGGGCTACCCCGTGGACGCGCAGCCGGAGGTCCGTGCGGAGGTCCGTGCGGCGAGCCTGGCGCGGCTCGCCGAGGTCGAGGTGGTCGTGCGCGACCCGGAGACCGGCGCGCCCCGCGCGGACGACGACGGCGTGGTCCGCCGCCGGTCCCCCTTCCGGCGGGTGGTCAAGGCCACGAAGGCCCAGGAGGCCGCCGCGCTGGCGGAGGGCCGCACGCTGGCGACCTGGGAGCCGTCCGCCGCGGCCGTCACCCTGCTCGACGAGCTGGAGGCCGCCAAGGCGAAGCCCTTCTGGCGCGTGCTGGTCTCCCTGTCCATCCGCAACGTCGGGCCGACGGCCGCCCGGGCGATCGCGCAGGCCTTCGGCTCCATGGCGGCCCTGCGCGCCGCGCTCGAGGATGCCGAGCAGGCGGCCGCGCAGCTCGCCTCGGTCGAGGGCGTGGGGCCGACCATCGCCCGCTCGATCATCGACTGGTTCGACGTCGACTGGCACCGCGAGATCGTCGATCGCTGGGCTGCCGCCGGCGTGGCGATGCACGACGTGCCGGACGCCACGGTGGAGCGCACCCTGGAGGGGCTCACCGTCGTCGTCACGGGCTCGCTCGTGGGCTTCTCGCGCGACGGCGCCAAGGAGGCGATCCTCGCGCGCGGCGGCAAGGCGGCCGGCAGCGTGTCGAAGAAGACCGACTACGTCGTGGTCGGCGAGAACGCGGGCTCCAAGGAGGCCAGGGCGCGCGAGCTGGGACTGGCGATCCTCGACGAGGCCGGCTTCGAGCGGCTGCTCGCCGGTGAGCGGCCCGGCGCAGCGTCGGCCGAGCCGGCGCACGACCTCCCGGACGCCCCGTGAGCGTCGTGGTCCGCCCCGCGCTGCCGGACGACCTCGGCCGGGTCGGCGCGCTGACCGCGCACGCGTACCTGGCAGACGACCTGCTCGCGCACGACGACGACTACCTGCACGAGCTGCGGGACGCCGCGCGCCGGGCGGACGAGGCCACCGTGCTCGTGGCGGTCGAGGGCGACCACGTGCTCGGCAGCATCACGCTCGCCGCGCCCGGGTCGCCCTTCGCCGAGATCGCCGCGCCAGACGAGTGGGAGCTGCGCATGCTCGCGGTCGACCCGGCCGCCCGGGGCCGTGGGGTGGGTGAGCTGCTGCTGCGCGCCGCCATCGAGTCCGGCCTGGCGGACGGCGCCAGCGCCGTCATCCTGTCGACCCTTCCGGCCATGGCGGCCGCGCAGCGCATGTACGCGCGGATCGGCCTGCACCGGGTGCCGAGCCGGGACTGGTCCGTCGAGGGGTACTCGATGCTCGTCTACTCCACGGCGCCGCCGCCCTGACGCGGGGGCGTGCCGAGGTCCTCGACCTGCCGGACGGCGACCGATGGACCAGACTGGTCCGATGATCTCCGAGCACCTCGCCGCAGCCCTGCGCGACGCCGGCCTGCGGTGGCAGCCCGCCGCAGGCGACCGGTTCGTCATCCCCCAGCCGGAGCTCGCCGGCGAGCTGTTCACGCTCAGCGAGATGACCATCGAGGCCAGGGAGTACCCCACGGGGACCATCCTCGGGTTCAACGGCACCACGGAGTGGGCGATGGACTCCGTGGCGCAGGAGGACGCCCTGTGGATGCCCCGCGAGGACCAGCTGCGGGACAAGCTCGGCGGCACGTTCGTCTCGTTGAGCCGGATGCCCGCCACCCACGGCGCTCACGCCGCCACCCACGGCGCCCACGCCGCCGGGGACGGCGCGACCGGTGCCACGTGGTCCGTCACGACGAGCACGCCGTCGGGTGACGAGGCCGTCCACCGCGCCTCGACGGCGGCCGACGCCTACGCCCTCGCGCTGCTCGCGCTCATCGACCGCGCGCTGGACGGTGCCGTGCTCTGACCGGTGCGGCCCGGGAGATGTCCGCGATCCGTGCACCTAGACTCAGGGGTCATGTCCACCCTCTCCCGCGACGAGGTCGCCCGCGTCGCCGCGCTCGCCCGGATCGACCTGACCGCAGACGAGCTCACCCGGCTGGCCGGGGAGCTCGCCGTGATCGTCGACTCGGTCGCCCGGGTCGGGGAGGTCGCCACGGCCGACGTCCCCGCCACCAGCCACCCGCTGCCGCTGACGAACGTCTACCGCGAGGACGTCGTCGAGCGGCCGCTGGACGCCGCGGAGATCCTCGCCGCGGCACCGGCGTCCGAAGGCGGGCGCTTCGCCGTCCCGCAGATCCTCGAGGAGGACTGATGCCCGGACGTCACACCGCCGGCAGCGCCGGCACGCCGGACGACCTCGTCCGGATGTCCGCGGCCGACCTCGCCGGGGCGCTGCAGCGCTCCGAGGTGAGCAGCGCCGAGGTCACGGCCGCCCACCTGGACCGGATCGCCGCCGTCGAGGGCGCCGTCCACGCCTTCCTGCACGTCGCGGCCGACGAGGCGATGGCCACGGCCCGCGACGTCGACGCGCGGCGCGCTGCCGGAGCGGAGCTGCACCCGCTCGCGGGCGTGCCGATCGCGGTCAAGGACGTCGTCGTGACCCGCGGCCTGCCGACCACGGCCGGCTCACGCATCCTCGAGGGCTGGGTGCCGCCGTACGACGCGACGCTCGTCGAGCGGCTCAAGGCCGCCGGCCTGCCGATCCTCGGCAAGACCAACATGGACGAGTTCGCGATGGGCTCCTCGACCGAGCACTCCGCCTACGGCAACACCCACAACCCTTGGGACCTCGACCGGATCCCCGGCGGCTCGGGTGGCGGCAGCGCCGCGGCGGTCGCCGCCTACGAGGCCCCGCTGGCGATCGGCACGGACACCGGTGGATCGATCCGCCAGCCGGCTGCCGTCACGGGCACCGTCGGCGTCAAGCCCACCTACGGGGGGGTGTCGCGCTACGGCCTCATCGCCCTGGCCTCGAGCCTCGACCAGGCCGGCCCCGTGACGCGCACGGTGCTCGACTCCGCGCTGCTGCACGAGGTCATCGGCGGGCACGACCCGCGCGACGCCACGTCGCTCGACGAGCCGCTGCCGGGCCTCGTCGCCGCGGCGCTGGACGGCCTGACCGGCGACCTCACCGGCGTGCGCGTCGGCGTGGTCACCGAGCTCAACGGCGAGGGCTACCAGGCGGGGGTGCGCGCGCGCTTCGAGGAGGCGCTCGACGTGCTCCGCGGCGCGGGCGCCGAGATCGTCGAGGTCTCGTGCCCGCACTTCGACTACGCGCTCGCGGCCTACTACCTCATCCTGCCGAGCGAGGCCTCGAGCAACCTGGCCAAGTTCGACGGCATGCGGTTCGGCCTGCGGGTCGAACCCGCAGAGGGTCCCGTCACGGCCGAGCGCGTCATGGCCGCCACGCGGGGAGCCGGCTTCGGCGACGAGGTCAAGCGCCGCATCATCCTGGGCACCTACGCGCTGTCCGCCGGGTACTACGACGCCTACTACGGCAGCGCGCAGAAGGTCCGCACGCTCATCCAGCGGGACTTCGCCGCGGCGTTCGCGCAGGCGGACGTGCTCGTCTCGCCGACGGCGCCGACCACGGCGTTCAAGCTCGGCGAGAAGCTCGACGACCCGCTCGCGATGTACCTCAACGACGTCGCGACCATCCCGGCCAACCTCGCGGGCGTCCCGGGCATGTCCGTGCCGGCTGGGCTGTCCGACGACGGCCTGCCGGTCGGCTTCCAGATCCTGGCGCCCGCCCGCGCGGACGACCGGCTCTACCGGGTGGGCGCGGCGCTCGAGTCGCTGCTCGAGGCCCGCTGGGGCGGCCCGCTGCTGGACAGGGCGCCCGCGCTGCCCACCCGGCCGCCCACCCAGCTGCCCACCGAGGGGATCACCCGATGAGCACCGCGCACCCCACCACCGCGCTGGTCGACTTCGACGACGCCGTGGCACGCTACGACCCGGTCATCGGGATCGAGGTGCACGTCGAGCTCGGCACGGCCTCGAAGATGTTCGACGGCGCTCCCACCGAGTTCGGCGCGGAGCCGAACACCCAGGTCACGCCCGTATCGCTCGGTCTGCCCGGCGCCCTGCCGTCGCTCAACCGGACGGCCGTCGAGTCCGCGATCAAGATCGGCCTGGCGCTCAACTGCGAGATCGCCGAGGTCTGCCGGTTCGCGCGGAAGAACTACTTCTACCCGGACGTGCCGAAGAACTTCCAGACGTCGCAGTACGACGAGCCGATCGCCTTCGAGGGCTACCTCGACGTCGAGCTCGCCGACGGCACCGTGGTGCGCGTGGAGATCGAGCGCGCGCACATGGAGGAGGACGCCGGCAAGAACACCCACGTGGGCGGCCTCACCGGCCGGATCCACGGCGCGGAGTACTCGCTGGTCGACTACAACCGCGCCGGCATCCCGCTCGTGGAGATCGTCACCAAGCCGATCACCGGGACGGGCGAGCGCGCGCCCGAGGTGGCCCGCGCCTACGTCCAGACCCTGCGGGACATCTTCCGCGGGCTCGGCGTCTCCGAGGCGAAGATGGAGCGCGGCAACGTCCGGGCGGACGTCAACCTGTCGCTGCGTCCCACGCCGGACTCGCCGCTGGGCACCCGCACCGAGACCAAGAACGTCAACTCGTTCCGCTCGGTCGAGCGCGCGGTGCGCTTCGAGATCTCGCGCCAGGCGGGCATCCTCGACGCCGGCGGCACGATCGTCCAGGAGACCCGGCACTGGCACGAGGACACCGGGACCACCACGGCGGGCCGGATCAAGTCCGACGCCGAGGACTACCGGTACTTCCCCGAGCCCGACCTCGTGCCCGTCGCCCCGAGCCGTGCGTGGGTCGAGGAGATCCGCGCCTCGCTGCCCGAGGCCCCTGTCGCCCGCCGTCGTCGGCTGCAGGGCGTCTGGGGCTACGCCGACGCCGAGATGCGCGATGTCGTCAATGCCGGCGCCGTCGAGATCATCGAGGCGACCGTCGAGGCGGGGGCCGACCCGTCCGCGGCGCGCAAGTGGTGGATGGGTGAGCTCGCGCGCACCGCGAAGAACGACGGCATCGAGCTGGCCGACCTGCCCGTCACGCCGGCCCAGGTGGGCGAGCTGCAGCGGCTGGTCGACGCCGGCCGGATCACGGACAAGCTGGCCCGTCAGGTGCTCTCCGGCGTGCTCGCGGGGGAGGGCTCGCCCGAGGAGGTGCTCGTCGCGCGCGGCCTGGAGGTCGTCTCCGACGACGGTCCGCTGCTCGCCGCGATCGACGAGGCCCTTGCGGCCCAGCCCGACATCGCCGCGAAGGTGCGCGACGGCAACCTCGGCCCGGTGGGCTCCATCATCGGCGCGGTCATGAAGGCCACTCGTGGCCAGGCCGATGCCGCACGGGTGCGCCAGCTCGTCCTCGAGCGCGTCGCGCAGGGCTGAGCCGATGACGAGCACGCCGACCCTGTGCGGCGAGATGGTCACGCTGCGCCCGGTCGCGCCGCAGGACGCCGACGGGATGTGGGAGATGGTCTCCGCGGACCCGGAGGGCATGCGCATGACCGGGACGACGGCCAGCTTCACGCGCGAGGAGATCGACGTGTGGTGCGCCGAGGTCGCCGAGCGGGACGGCCGGCACGACTGGGCGATCACGCACGGCTCCGACGAGTACCTCGGCGAGATCGTGCTCAACGGGATGGACACGCTCTCCCGTAGCGCGAACCTGCGCCTGGCGCTGCGGCCGGGGCAGCGCGGCCGCGGGTTCGGCGGGGAGGCGATCGAGCTGGTGCTCGACCATGCGTTCGCCGAGCAGCCGGCCGGGCTGGGCCTGCACCGCGTGTCGCTCGACGTGCTGAGCATCAACCCGCGCGCCCGCGCGCTGTACGCGAGCCTCGGCTTCGTCGAGGAGGGCCGACTGCGCGAGAGCCACCGCGACGGCGACTACTGGTGCGACACCCTCCTCATGGCCCTGCTCGAGGACGACGAGCGGCCCGCCCGCACGGGCGCGCCGGCGGGGAGCACGGCGCCGGCCCGGCGAGGGCAGTGAGCGACCGGCGGTGAGCGACGAGCGGCGACCGCGGAGCGTCTACGGGGTGGGGTCCGAGCCCGATCCCCGGTTCAGCATGGCGAACGAGCGGACCGCGCTGGCGTGGGTCCGCACCGGCCTGGCCCTGGTGGCCGGCGGGGTCGCACTCACGTCGTTGGCCCAGCTCGCCGGGTTCGGTCCCCTCCTCGACGTCGTCGCGGCCGTGTCCTGCCTGCTCGGCGCCGTCGTGGCCGTCGGCGCCCTGCGCGGGTGGCGCGCCACCGAGCGCGCGATGCGCACGGGCGAGGTGATCCCCCCGCCGCACCTGCTGCCCGTGCTCGTCGGCGCCGTGGTGCTGCTCGCGGCCGTGCTCGGCGGCTTCGCGCTGGGCCAGCTGTGGTGACACCCCCCGCGGCCGCCGCCGAGCGCACCGCGTTGGCCTGGCGGCGCACGGCGCTGGCCTCGACCGGCCTCGGCGTCCTGGTGGTGCTGCTCTGGGTGCGGCTCGGGATCCCGCCGGTGGCCCTCGGGCTCGTCGCGGCGCTCGCCGTGCTCGGCGTCGTCCCGGCGCTCGTGGTGCTGGTCCGCGAGCACTGGTCGCACCGCTCCGACCCCGCAGCCGAGGTCGTGGCCGTCGTATGCAGCACCGTGGTGCTCGCGGTGGTCGGTGCCGGGGCCTCCGCCTGGGCAGCGGTGCGCTGACCTGCCGGGTGCCTGACAGGATGATCGGGTGCTCACCCTCACCGTCGGCCACGACGACCAGCTCGAGACGCTCGTCGCCACGCCGCTGCCGGACGACGTCCGGGTGGTCCGCTGGGACCTGCGCGGTCCGCTCACCGAGGTCGACCCGGCGTCGGTCGACGTCGTCGTCGTGCCGCACTACATGACCCGGCCCGAGCGGCTGCTGCTGCTGGGCGACCTGCCGAACCTGCGCGTCGTCCAGCTGCCGAGCGCGGGCTACGAGCACGCCGTGCCGTACCTGCCCTCGGGCGTGACCCTGTGCAACGGCCGCGGCGTGCACGACGCCGGGACCGCGGAGCTCGCCGTCGCCCTCACGCTCGCGTCCCAGCGGGGGATCGACCAGGCAGTCCGCGACCAGGACGCGCACCGGTGGGCGCCGGTCTTCCGCTCCTCGCTGGCAGACCGCCGGGTCCTGGTGCTCGGCCACGGCTCGGTGGGACGGGCGATCGTCCGGCGGCTCGAGGCCTTCGAGGTCGACGTGGTCGCGGTCGCCAGCAGGGCGCGCGAGCAGGACGGTCGCAGCGTGCACGGGATCGACGAGCTCGGCGGCCTGCTGCCGGGCGTCGACGCGGTGATCGTCATCGTGCCGCTCACGGAGGCGACCCACCACCTCGTCGACGCCGCGTTCCTCGCGTCGCTGCCGGACGGGGCGCTGCTCGTCAACGTCGCGCGCGGCAAGGTCGTCGACACCGACGCCCTGCTCGCCGAGCTCTCCTCGGGACGGCTGCGGGCCGCGCTGGACGTCACCGACCCCGAGCCGCTGCCGGCCGACCACCCGCTGTGGGACGCGCCCCACCTCGTGCTGACGCCGCACGTCGGCGGGTACACGAACGCCACCGGGCCGCGGTTCGCCGACCTGCTACGCCGGCAGGTGGCCGCGCTGCACGCCGGGCTCGAGCCGCTGAACGTCGTCGCGCGGACCTGAGGTCCTCTGGCCCGCTCACCCGCGCGGGCCGGGCCGGTCCGACCCGCGCCCCGCCGCGCGCCCGCGAGCGTCGAGACCGGTTCAGCCGGCGTCGCGGCCCAGCACGCGGTCGAGGAGTGCGAGCGTCTCGGCGTCGTCCTCGATCCCGCCCGCCTCGTGGCCGTTGTAGCGCCAGACGCGCAGCTCGGCCGGGCCGGCGTAGGCGGCGTGCGCCGCGACGACGGTCGACGGCGGCACGATGGCGTCCATGAGCGCGACGGAGAACCGCGCGGGCGCGAGGGCGCGCCGGGCGAACGCGACGCCGTCGACGTAGCCGAGGGTGCGCAGCACGCGCTCCTCTGCCCCGCGGTGCACGGCGAGGTACGCGACGACCTCGCTGAACGGCGCCGCGTCCGTGACGAGGATCGCGCGGGGGATGTCGCACAGGAAGGGCGCGTGCGCGCCGACCGCTGCGACGCCGTCGGCCAGCGCCGCGGCGGCCAGGGCGATCGCGCCGCCCTGGCTGTGACCGACGACGGCGATGCGGTCCGGGTCGACGCCCGGCAGCCGGCGCGCGGCGTCGACGGCGCGGACGCCGTCGGTCAGCAGCCGGCGGTAGTAGTAGGTCTGGGGGTCCTCGATGCCGCGGGTCATCACGCCGGGGAACTGGGGCCCGGCGCCCCACGGGTCGGGCGTGTGCCCGGTGCTCCAGCCCGAGCCCTGGCCGCGCGAGTCCATCTGGAGGTGCGCGTACCCCGCGCTGGCCCACAGGAGCCCGTCGAGGTAGCTGCCGCGCCCGCCGCCGTAGCCGACGTACTGCACGACGGTCGGCAGGCGGTCGGTGGTGCCGGCCGGGCGACGCAGCCACGCCCGCACGGGGTCGCCGCCGAAGCCGGGGAAGGTCACGTCGTGCACCTCGACGGTGCGCAGCGGGCCCGCGACGGGCGTGGCGACCGGTGCGGCATCGTGCCGCCGGGCCTGCGTCAGCGTGGCGGCCCAGAACTCGTCGAAGTCCGCCGGTTCGACCAGCGCGGACCTGTGCTGCCACAGGGCAGGCTCGGGCAGGTCGGTCAGCACCGGTGGCCCGCCGTCGGGTGCTGCACCGAGGCGCTCACAGCGCGCGCGTCGAGCCGCGCTCGACGAGCGACGTGGGCAGGCGCACGTGCGTCTGCTCGACGGTCTGCCCGTCGAGCAGACGTGTGAGCAGCCCGATCGCCTCGGAGCCCATGCGTTGGATGGGCTGGTTCACCGTGGTCAGCGGCGGCGTGGTCAGGGCCGACTCCGGCACGTTGTCGAAGCCGACGAGGGACAGGTCGCCCGGGATGGTGAGCCCGAGGTCCGCCGCGGCGTCCATGACGCCCAGCGCCGAGAGGTCGTTGGCCGCGAAGACCGCCGTCGGGCGGTCCGCGGCGGAGAGCAGGGCGGTCGCGGGCTCACGCGCCGTCTCGCGCCGGTACCCGCCGTTGGCCACGAGGGCCGGGTCGAACGGCACGCCGGCCCGCTCGAGCGCGACGCGGTAGCCCTGCTCGCGCAGCCGGGCCGACTCCAGGTCCGCGCGTCCGCCGAGGAACGCGATCCGGCGGTGCCCGAGGCCCAGGAGGTGCTCGGTGGCCAGGATCCCGCCGGTGAGGTTGTCCGAGTCGACCGTCGGCAGGCCGGAGGGGCCGGTGTGCGGGTCGATCGCGACCACCGGGACGATGCCCCGCACGTCCACCACCGTCGGGGTGACGAGCAGGGCGCCGTCGATGAGGGTGCCGCTGAGCCGCGACAGGTACCGCTTCTCCCAGCCGACCTCGGAGCCGGCGCGCCCGCCGCCGGAGTAGGCCAGCAGCTCGTAGCCGGTGCCGGCGATCGCCGCAGAGACGCCCTTGAGGATCTCGGTCGAGAACGGCTCGAACTCGGCCACGAGGATGCCGATGACGTTGGTCCGGTGGCTGCGCAGGCTCCGCGCGACGAGGCTCGACTCGTAGCCCAGCTCGTCGATGACCTTCTGCACGCGCGCCGACGTCGACGCAGCGACACCGTACCGCTCGTTGATGACCTTGGAGACGGTCGCCACCGACACGCCGGCGGTGCGGGCGACATCGGTGATGGTGACGCGACTCGACTGGTCCACGGGGCTCACCCTAGGGCGCGAGAACGGTGGCGATATCGTTGACGGCCGTCGTGTCGCCGGACCCGGTGCGGAGCGGACCGTCGGCGACCTGACGATCGACGACCGCGCTGCGCACCACGCGGGCGTCCGCGAGCGTCACCTCGTGGACGGGGCCGACGAGCTCCGTGGTCGCGGCGGTCGCACGCTCGGCGCACGACGGGCCGACCCAGAGCTCGACCGTTCCGGGCTCGACCACGCGCGTGAGCGTGCGGTCGGAGAACGCCAGGCGCGTGGTCGGCACGTCGAAGCGCACGCGAACCCGCTCCCCGGGGTCGAGGGCCACGCGGTGGAAGCCGAGCAGCTGAGCCACCGGCCGGGTGACCGAGGCCCAGACGTCGCGGGCGTAGAGCTGCACGACGTCCTCGCCGGCACGGTCACCCGTGTTGGTCACCGTCACGGAGGCGGTCAGCGTGCCACCGGCGGGGACCTCGGCGTCGACCACGAGGTCGGTGTGCTCGAAGTCCGTGTACGACAGGCCGTGGCCGAAGGGGTACACCGGCGTCGGGTCGGTGCTCGTCACCTCCGACGGTCCCCCGAGGATCGGCTGGAGGTACGAGTACGGCTGGGCACCGGCCGAGCGGGGCATGCTCACCGGCAGGTGCCCCGACGGGTTGACCCGGCCGCTCAGCACACCGGCGACGGCCGTGCCGCCCTCCTCCCCGGGGAAGAAGGCCTGGAGCACGGCGGCCGGACCGCGGCCCGGGGCCGTGGTCCAGCCGATCGCGTACGGCCGGCCGGTGACGAGCACGAGCACCACGGGTGTGCCGGTGGCGACCATGGCCTCGACGAGCTCGCGCTGGACGCCCGGCAGCTCGAGGTGCTCGGCGTCGTTGCCCTCGCCGACGGTCCCGCGGCCGAACAGCCCCGCCCGGTCCCCGACGACGACGACGGCGACGTCGGCGCCCCGCGTCACCTCGACGGCTTCCGCAAGGCCGGACCGGTCCTCGCCCTCGACGTCGCAGCCGCGCGCGGTCACGATCTGCGCGCCGGAGCCAGCGAGCTCCGCCGCCAGCCCGGCCGCGACCGTCGGCACGGCGAAGCCGAGCGGCACCTGCGGGTGGTGGGCGAGCACGTGGTTGGCGAACGAGTAGCAGCCCATGAGCGCCGCGGTGCTGTCCGCGTTGGGCCCCACGACCGCGACCCGGGCCGGCGCGCCGCGGCCCGCCCCGAGCAGCGGGAGCACGCCGTCGTTCGCGAGCAGGACGACCGACTCCTCGGCCAGGCGGCGCGCGACGTCGCGGTGCGCGGGGGAGTCCAGGTCCACCGTGGTCGGCGGCCCGCCCGCGAAGGTCTCGTCGAGCAGCCCGAGCTCCTCCTTCTGCGCGAGCGCGCGCAGCACGGCGCGGTCGACGAGGCGCTCGTCGACGAGCCCGGCGGCGACCCGGGCCGCGAGCGGCTCGAGGAACGCGTCCCCGGTGGGCAGCTCGACGTCGATGCCCGCCGCGAGCGCCTGCGCTGCCGCCTCGCCCTTGTCGCGGGCGACCGCGTGCATGACGTGCAGGAAGGCCACGGCGAAGTAGTCGGCGACGACGACGCCGTCGAACCCCCATCGCTCGCGCAGCAGCGTGGTGAGGTACGTCGGGTCGGCGGCCATCGGCACGCCGTCGATCTCGGTGTACGCGTTCATCACGGACCGCGCGCCACCGTCGAGCACCGCCATCTCGAACGGCGGCAGCAGCACGTCGGCCAGCTCACGGGGTCCCGCGTGCACGGGTGCGTGGTTGCGGCCGGCCTGCGACGCGGAGTACCCCACGAAGTGCTTGAGCGTTGCGTGCACCCCGGCACCCTGCAGGCCCGTGACGTACGCAGTGCCGACCACGCCGACGAGGTAGGGGTCCTCGCCGATGCACTCGTCGACCCGTCCCCAGCGCGGGTCACGGATGACGTCGAGCACGGGCGCAAGGCCCTGGTGGATGCCGAGCTCGCGCATGGACCCGCCGATGAGGCCGCCCATCTCCGCGACGAGCGCCGGGTCGAAGGACGCGCCCCACGCCAGCGGGGTCGGGAAGGTCGCGGCCTTCCACGCGGCCAGGCCCGTGAGGCACTCCTCGTGCACCAGCGCGGGGATGCCGAGCCGCGTCTGCGTGCGCAGCCGCCGCTGCTCGGCCCACAGCCAGGCCGCGCGCTCGACCGGGTCGACCGGCCGGGTGCCGTAGACGCGCGTCAGGTGACCGACCCCGTCGCGGGTGAAGTCCTCGAGGAGCGAGGCGCGAGCCATCTCGCCCTGCATGGGCGCGACCACCTCGCCGCCCTCGTCGACCCAGTAGCCGACGATCTGCGCGAGCTTCTCTGGCAGCGTCATCCGCGCGTGCAGCTCGCGGACGCGCTGCGAGACGTGCGGCATCGCGGGGAGCGGGATGTCGCGGTGGGGGAGAGTTGGCACCTGTGCGTTCCTTCGGTCGTCCGAGCCCTGGGGCGTCGTGCGCGCGGCCTGCGCGCTGCGGGGGTGGTGGGCGCTCGTGCCGGCTACCCCTTGACCGCGCCCTGCAGCCCGTTGACGATCCGCTTCTGCATCGCGAGGAAGAAGATCAGCGCCGGGATCATCGCGAGCGTGGTGAACGCGAACACGCCGGCGGTGTCGGCCGAGTGCTCCGAGGAGAAGTCGGCGACGCCGAGCGGCAACGTCTTCATCTCGCCCTGCAGCAGCAGCAGGGGGAGCAGGTAGGCGTTCCATGACCCGACGAACGCGAGCACGCCGACGGTGACCACGCCCGGCCCGGAGAGCGGGACGAGGATCCGCCAGAAGAAGCCGAGCCGGGAGGCGCCGTCGAGCATGGCGGCCTCCTCCAGCTCCACGGGGAGCGCCTGCAGGAACGGCCGCAGGATGATCACCGTGGTCGGCAGGGCGAACGCTGCCTGCGGCAGCGCGACCCCCAGCCAGGTGTTGCCGAGCCCGAGGTCCTTCGAGATGAGGATGAACAACGGGATGATCGCCACGGTCGCGGGGAACAGCAGGCCCATGACGAAGATCAGGTAGAGCGGCTCGCGCCACCGGAAGTGGTAGCGCGCCAGCGGGTAGGCCGCCATGAGGCCGAAGACCACGACGATCGTGGACGTGATGAGGGCGATGACCGTCGAGTTCATCGCGTACTGCCAGAAGGCTCCGCTGGTCAGCACGCCCTGGTAGTTGGTGAGCACCCACGGGCCCGGCATGCCGGCGGGGGACTCGGCCAGCTGCGCATTGGTGCGGAACCCGCTGAGCACGCCGTAGAGCACCGGGCCGAGGGTCATCGCGACGACGACGAGGGCGATGGCGTAGACGAGCGGGTTGCCGCCGGACAGGGACGTCGCGCGCCGCCGCCGAGACCTCGGGGCTGCGGACCGGGGGGTGAGGGTGTCGGTGCTCATCGCGCGGCCTTCTTCCGGGGAGCGGGGTCCTGGTGGTCACGGCGCAGGACGAAGCGCTGGTACAGCAGGGCCATGACGAGGGCGACGACGAACAGGACGACCGATGCGGCCGAGGCGATCCCGTAGTTCGACCGCTTGGTCCCCTCGGTGATGAGGAAGGTCGCCATGGTGGTGGTGGCGTTGGCCGGACCGCCGCCCGTGAGGATCCAGACCATGTCGAACAGCTGGAGCGAGCCGATCATGGACAGGAACGTCCAGGTCCGCAGGGTGGGCCCGAGCAACGGGATGGTGATCCGGGTCTGCACCTGCCACCACGTGGCACCGTCGATCGCGGCGGCCTCGTAGAGCTCCTCCGGCACGCCCTGGAGCCCGGCGAGGAACAGGATGACCGCGAGTCCGAGGTACTTCCAGGTGAGCACCACCACGACGGTGGCGAGGGCGTACTCGGGTGTGCCGAGCCAGCCCTGCTCCGGCCCGCTCAGCCCGACCGAGGCGAGCAGGGTGTCGATGACCCCGTAGCGGGGCTGCAGGAGCTGGAACCACACGACACCCGCGATGACCTCGGCGAGGACGTACGGCACGAAGATGATGGTGCGGAGCACGCCCTGGCCCCACATCTTGCGGTTGAGCAGCAGGGCGATGCCGAGCCCCAGGGGGAGCTGGATGGCGACCGATGCCACCACGATGATGAGGTTGTGACGCAGCGCGTCGGTGAAGACCTCGTTCCCCAGCACCGCGACGTAGTTCTGCAGGCCGACGAAGTCGATCAGGGGGCCGTAGCCCTTCCACCGGTAGGCCGAGAACTGGACGGCCTTCACGATGGGCCACACGACGAAGAACATGAAGACGATCAGGGCGGGCGCCACGAAGAAGGCGATCTCCAGGCGCATGCGGAGGGAGGAGCCCGTTCCGCGGCGTCCGCCGGCGGCCCCGGCCACCGGTCGCGCCGAAGCGCGACCGGCAGCCGGGACCAGCGTGGAGGACGTCGCAGGCGAGGCGGCGGTGCCCACGGGGGCGGTCGCGTCGTCTGCCACGTCGCTCACCCCTCCGCGTCAGCCGCCGCCTGGGTGGCGTCGACGATGTCCTGCGGGGTGGCCTGGCCGGCGAACATCAGGGCGATCGCGTCGTTCATCGCCCCGCCGACGGAGGCGCCGAACGCCGTGTCGAAGTAGAGCTGGACGTACGGCGCGGCGTCGCGGACCTCGAGGAGCGCGGCGAGTGCCGGGTCCGAGACGTACTGCGACGCGCTCGGGTTGGTCGGCAGGCCCATGTCGAGCTCGGCGAAGCCCTTCTGGACCTCGTCGGACAGCAGGTACTCGGCGAAGTCGACCGCGGCGTCGGGCGCACCCTCGGACACGGCCCACGCGTCGCCGCCGCCCAGCGCGGCGGTCTGCTCGCCCTCGCCGCCGTCGACGGCCGGGAACGCGAACCAGCCGGTGTTCTCACCCAGGCCGGTGCCGTCCTCGGTGAGTCCCTGCATCACGCCGGGCTCCCAGTGACCCATGAGCTGGATGGCGACCTTCCCGGTCGCCAGGAGCCCGGACGCGCTGGTGGGGCCGGTCTGGGCCGGGGTGGCGAGGAACCCTGCGTTGAAGGGCTCGGCAGCGATGAGCTCCTCGAGGGACTCGCCGGCGCGCACGAAGCACTCGTCGGAGAAGTCGAGCGAGGTCACGGCCTCGCTGAGGACGTCCTGCGAGCACTGACGCAGCGCGAAGTAGTACCAGTAGTGCGCGGCGGGCCACTTGTCACCGGCGCCGACCGAGATCGGCTCGATCCCGGCGGCCTTGAGCTGGTCGAGCACGTCGTAGTACTCGTCCCACGTGGTCGGCGTCTCGGTGATCCCGGCCTGCTCGAAGAGCGCCTTGTTGTACCAGAACCCGACGACGCCGACGGAGAACGGCAGGCTGTAGGTCTTGCCATCCACCTGCCAGCCGGCGACGGAGCCGCCGATGGCCTCGATGGTGTCGGCCGCGGCCTCGGAGATGTCCATGGTGATGCCGGCCGCCACGTGGTCGGCGAGCTCGCCGCCCCCGCGCTCCATGTAGATGTCCGGGGTGTCGCCGCTCTGGAACGCGGCCTCGAGCTTGGTGACCATGTCCTCGTGCTGCATGGCGTTGACCTCGACGGTCACGCCGGGGTTGGCGGCCTCGAAGTCGGCGGCGACGGTGTCGTAGTAGTCCTTGCCGTCACCGGTGTTCGAGTTGTGCCACCAGGTGACGGTCACGTCACCGCCCTCCGTGGCCTCGGGCTCTGCGTCTGCGGTCGAGCCGCAGGCGGCGAGCAGGGCGATGGACGCGCCCACCGCCATGGCCTTCAGGGGTGTCCTCTTCATCGGGGAGCTCCTCGTCATCGTGGAAGGGGGGTGCTGCGGCTCGAGTGTTGCAGCGTCCTCGCAGGTTCGTCAATCGTTGTCGATAACGTTTTACTAACGACGGGATCGCGCGTGCGGCCCGGCGGTGTGACAGTGGCCCGATGAACCTGCTGCGCCCGGCCGTCGTCACGTCGTCCGTCGACCCGCGCCACTGGCGGGTGGTCCTCGGCCGGCTGCACGCGACCTTCGCGACCGGCACTTTCGAGCGGGGCGCCGCCCTCGTCGCGCGCGTCGCCGAGCTGGCGGACCGCCACGGCCACCACCCCGACGTCGACCTGCGGTACACGCTCGTGCACGTGGCGGTCGTCAGCCACGACGCCGGCGGGCTGACGGAGCGGGACGTCGCCCTGGCCGCCGGCATCAGCGAGATCGCCGATGCGCTGGGGGTCGACGCGGTCCGGACGGACGCGGGGCGCACCGACGCCGGCCGGGCGGTCGCAGGGCAGGCGCTGGAGATCGCCGTCGACGCGCTCGACATCGCGGCCGTGCAGCCGTTCTGGCGGGCGGTGCTGGGCTACGTCGACGAGCGGCCCGAGGCCCCGGACGCGTCGCCCGCGCTCGTCGACCCGGCCGGGATCGGGCCGGCGGTGTGGTTCCAGCAGATGGATGCCCCGCGGCCGCAGCGCAACCGGGTCCACCTGGACGTGTCGGTGCCGCACGACGTGGCAGTCGCGCGGGTCGAGGCCGCACTGGCTGCGGGCGGGCGGCTGGTCAGCGACCGCCGGGCACCCGCCTTCTGGGTGCTCGCCGACGCCGAGGGCAACGAGGCCTGCGTGTGCACGTGGCAGGGGCGCGAGGGCGCGTGACCTGCGCGGGGACCGCTCACCGGGCGGCCGTCGGCAGGCGTCCTAGACTCCGGGGATGACGAGCGAGCCTTCCTCAGCAGGCACCGGCACGGGCATCGACCTCAAGCCGCGCAGCAGGCAGGTGACCGACGGCCTCGAGGCCACGGCCGCGCGGGGCATGCTGCGCGCCGTCGGCATGGGCGACGAGGACTTCGCCAAGCCGCAGATCGGGGTGGCGAGCTCCTGGAACGAGATCACGCCGTGCAACCTCTCGCTCGACCGGCTGGCCAAGGCGGCCAAGAACGGGGTGCACGCCGCCGGCGGCTACCCCCTCGAGTTCGGCACCATCTCGGTGTCCGACGGCATCTCGATGGGCCACGAGGGGATGCACTTCTCGCTGGTCAGCCGCGACATCATCGCCGACAGCGTCGAGACCGTCATGCAGGCCGAGCGCCTCGACGGCTCGGTGCTCCTGGCGGGCTGCGACAAGTCACTGCCGGGCATGCTCATGGCCGCCGCGCGCCTGGACCTGGCCGCCGTGTTCCTCTACGCCGGCTCGATCGCGCCCGGGTGGGTCAAGCTCACCGACGGCACCGAGAAGGAGGTCACGATCATCGACGCCTTCGAGGCGGTCGGAGCCTGCGCGCGGGGCCTCATGAGCCGCGCGGACGTCGACCTCATCGAACGCGCCATCTGCCCCGGCGAGGGGGCCTGCGGCGGGATGTACACGGCCAACACCATGGCGTCCGTCGCCGAGGCGATGGGCATGTCCCTGCCCGGCTCCGCCGCGCCGCCGTCGGCCGACCGACGGCGCGACGCGTACGCCGTGCGCTCGGGGGAGGCCGTCGTCGCGCTGCTGCGCCGGGGGATCACCGCGCGCCAGATCATGACCAAGGAGGCGTTCGAGAACGCCATCGCCGTCGTCATGGCCTTCGGCGGCTCGACCAACGCCGTGCTCCACCTGCTGGCCATCGCCTACGAGGCCGAGGTGGACCTCACGCTGGCGGACTTCTCCCGCGTCGCGGCGAAGGTGCCCCACCTGGGCGACCTCAAGCCGTTCGGCCGGTACGTCATGAACGACGTCGACCGCATCGGCGGGGTCCCGGTGGTCATGAAGGCGCTGCTCGACGCCGGCCTGCTCCACGGCGACTGCCTCACGGTCACCGGCCGCACGGTCGCCGAGAACCTCGCCGAGATCGCCCCGCCGGACCCGGACGGCAAGATCCTGCGGGCGCTGGACAACCCCATCCATCGCACGGGCGGGATCACGATCCTGCACGGCTCGCTGGCGCCCGAGGGAGCCGTCGTCAAGAGCGCCGGCTTCGACTCGGACGTCTTCGAGGGCACGGCGCGCGTGTTCGAGCGCGAGCGGGCGGCGCTCGACGCGCTCGAGGACGGCACCATCGCGGCGGGGGACGTCGTCGTCATCCGGTACGAGGGCCCCAAGGGCGGCCCCGGGATGCGCGAGATGCTGGCGATCACCGGCGCGATCAAGGGTGCCGGCCTCGGCAAGGACGTGCTGCTGCTCACCGACGGCCGGTTCTCCGGCGGGACCACCGGGCTGTGCGTCGGGCACGTCGCCCCCGAGGCCGCCGACGGCGGCCCGATCGCGCACGTGCGGGACGGGGACCGGATCCGCCTCGACATGGCGGGCGAGCTGCTGGAGCTGCTCGTCGACCCGGCGGAGCTCGCCGAGCGGGCGGCCGGCTGGGCCCCGCTGCCCCCGCGGTACACGCGCGGCGTGCTGGGCAAGTACACGAAGCTGGTGCAGTCGGCGTCGACCGGTGCGGTGCTCGCCTGAGACCAAGGTCCCGGTTCGCGCCTGGGGGGCGTCTCGAATCGCGGACTCGTGATCCGTATGGTGAGATGGATTGGTCCGCGCGTGACAACGGCGCGCGGCAGGCGTACGCTCACCGACGTGCAGACGATCCACCTCGTAGTTCTCTAGGCGCTGGCCGGCACCCGGCCCGCGCCCACCCCTCGTTGTGCCCCACCGGGCCGAGGGGTTTTTTCATGTTCCGAACCGGCAGGCGGCGTCGCCAGCCGGGAGCAGGACCCGGGCACCCCGTGCCCGCCAGCATCGACACAGGGAGAGCAACGATGGTCCAGGGCCCTCACCCGGCGCCTCCCGCCGGAGCCAGCCGATCGACGACGCAGACGACGTCCCCCGACCCGGGCGCCGTCCCGTCGGTCGGTGTGACCCCGGCGGACCTGCGGGTCTCGGGGCGCGGCGAGACGATGACCGGTGCGCAGGCGATCGTCCGTTCCCTCGAGGCCGCCGGCGTCGACGCCGTGTTCGGCCTGCCGGGCGGGGCGATCCTGCCGACGTACGACGCCCTCATGGACTCCAGGGTCCTGCGGCACATCCTCGTGCGCCACGAGCAGGGTGCCGGGCACGCCGCGACGGGCTACGCCTACACCAGCGGCAAGGTCGGCGTGTGCATCGCGACGTCCGGGCCGGGCGCCACCAACCTCGTCACGCCGATCGCCGACGCGAACATGGACTCGGTGCCGCTCGTGGCGATCACGGGCCAGGTGGGTGCGCCGCTCATCGGGACGGACGCGTTCCAGGAGGCCGACATCGTCGGCATCACGCTGCCGGTGACCAAGCACAACTTCCTCGTCACCAACGCGGACGACATCCCGCGCGTCATCGCCCAGGCGTTCCACATCGCCCGGACCGGCCGCCCCGGCCCGGTGCTCGTGGACATCGCCAAGACCGCCCAGCAGGCGACGACGACGTTCCACTGGCCCGAGTCGATCGACCTGCCCGGCTACCACCCGGTGACCAAGCCGCACGCCAAGCAGGTCCGTGAGGCCGCCCGGCTGCTCGCGACCGCCCGCCGCCCCGTGCTGTACGTCGGCGGCGGCGCGATCCGCTCCGGGGCGTCAGCCGAGCTGCGCCAGCTGGTCGACGCGTCGGGCGCACCCGCCGTGACCACCCTCATGGCCCGCGGCGCACTGCCCGACTCCCACCCGCAGAACCTGGGCATGCCGGGCATGCACGGCACCGTCCCGGCGGTCGCCGCGCTGCAGAAGGCGGACCTCATCGTCGCCCTGGGCGCCCGGTTCGACGACCGCGTGACCGGCAAGCTGTCGTCCTTCGCACCGCACGCGACGATCGTGCACGCGGACATCGACCCGGCCGAGATCGGCAAGAACCGCCGCGTGGACGTGCCCATCGTCGGCGACCTGCGCGAGGTCATCGCCGAGCTGCTGCCGGAGCTCGCCCGCGAGCACGCGCAGCACGGCAAGCCGGACCTCGAGGGCTGGTGGCGCCAGATCGACGACTGGCGCGAGACGTTCCCGCTGGGGTTCACCGAGCCGGACGACGGCCACCTGTCGCCGCAGCACGTCATCTCCCGGATCGGCGCGATCTCCGGCCCCGAGTCGGTGTTCGTCGCCGGCGTGGGCCAGCACCAGATGTGGGCCTCGCAGTTCATCCGCTACGAGCGGCCCAACGCCTGGCTCAACTCGGGTGGCCTGGGGACCATGGGCTACGCGGTGCCCGCCGCCATGGGCGCCAAGGTGGGCGACCCGGCGCGCACCGTCTGGGCCATCGACGGCGACGGCTGCTTCCAGATGACCAACCAGGAGCTCGCCACCTGCGCGATCAACGACATCCCGATCAAGGTCGCGGTGATCAACAACTCCTCGCTGGGCATGGTGCGCCAGTGGCAGACCCTGTTCTACGAGTCCCGCTACTCCAACACGGACCTGCACACGGGCCACGGCACCGTGCGCATCCCCGACTTCGTCAAGCTCGCCGACGCCTATGGCGCCGTCGGGCTGCGCTGCGAGACCACTGCCGACGTCGACGCGACCATCAAGCGCGCGATGGAGATCGACGACCAGCCCGTGGTCGTGGACTTCACGGTCTCGGCGAACGCCATGGTGTGGCCGATGGTGGCCGCGGGCGTGAGCAACGACGAGATCCAGTACGCCCGCGGCATCAGCCCCTCCTGGGACCGGGAGGAGTGATGGGCGCCGTCACCCCGTCCATCGTGACATCGGCCGTCCTGGCCCCGTCCGTCCTGGACCCCGCCCCCGAAGCGACCCTCAAGGAAGGTGCAGCATGAGCAGGCACACGCTGTCGGTGCTCGTCGAGAACAAGCCCGGCGTGCTCACCCGGGTGGCGGGGCTGTTCGCCCGCCGCGCGTTCAACATCCACTCCCTCGCGGTGGGCCCCACCGAGCACCCGGAGATCTCGCGCATCACGGTGGTCGTCGACGTCGACGAGCTGCCGCTGGAGCAGGTCACCAAGCAGCTCAACAAGCTCATCAACGTCATCAAGATCGTCGAGCTGGAGCAGGACTCCTCGGTCCAGCGCGAGCTGCTGCTCGTCAAGGTCCGGGCGGACCTGTCGACGCGCTCGCACGTCCTGGAGGTCGTCCAGCTGTTCCGCGCGCACGTCGTGGACGTCGTCCCGGACGCCGTGACCATCGAGGCCACCGGCGGCCCGGGCAAGGTCGACGCCCTGCTCGCGGCCCTCGAGCCGTTCGGCATCCGCGAGATCGTCCAGTCCGGGACGGTCGCGATCGGGCGCGGCTCGCGCTCCATCACCGACCGCGCCCTGGAACGGGTCTCCCGGTCCGCCTGAGCCGGTCCAGACTGGTGCCCTGCTCGTCCTGATCGCCCTGCCTGACCTACCGCACTGCCCCACCCTGACCCTGCATGCAAGGAGACGTACCCGTGGCTGAGATGTTCTACGACGACGACGCCGACCTGTCCATCATCGCCGGCCGCAAGGTCGCGGTCATCGGCTACGGCAGCCAGGGGCACGCGCACGCGCTCAACCTGCGCGACTCGGGTGTCGATGTGCGGGTCGGCCTGCGCGAGGGCTCGCCCTCGCAGGCCAAGGCCGAGGAGCAGGGGCTGCGCGTCGTGCCGGTCGCCGAGGCGGTCCGCGAGGCGGACGTCGTCGTCGTGCTCGCGCCCGACCAGTTCCAGCGCCACATCTACCGTGACGACATCGCGCCCAACCTGCGCGACGGTGCGACGCTGGTCTTCGGCCACGGCTTCAACATCCGGTTCGGCTACATCACGCCCGCCGAGGGCATCGACGTCGTCATGGTCGCGCCCAAGGGGCCGGGGCACCTGGTGCGTCGCGAGTACGTCGACGGCCGGGGTGTGCCGGTCATCGTCGCGGTCGAGCAGGACGCGAGCGGTGGCGCCTGGGCGCTGGCGCTGTCCTACGCCCGTGCGATCGGCGGCCTGCGGGCCGGCGGGATCAAGACCACGTTCACCGAGGAGACCGAGACCGACCTGTTCGGCGAGCAGGCCGTGCTGTGCGGCGGTGCCTCGCAGCTCGTCATGTACGGCTTCGAGGTCCTCACCGAGGCCGGCTACCAGCCCGAGGTCGCGTACTTCGAGGTGCTGCACGAGCTCAAGCTCATCGTCGACCTCATGGTCGAGGGCGGTATCGCGAAGCAGCGCTGGAGCGTCTCCGACACCGCGGAGTACGGCGACTACGTCTCCGGCCCGCGGGTCATCAGCCCGGTCGTCAAGGAGAACATGAAGGCGGTTCTCGCGGACATCCAGTCGGGTGCCTTCGCGGCGCGGTTCATCGCGGACCAGGACGCCGGGGCGCCGGAGTTCAAGGCCCTGCGGGCCCAGGGCGAGGCGCACCCCATCGAGACCACCGGGCGCGAGCTGCGCAAGATGTTCTCCTGGATCAAGCCGAGCGACTCGGACTACGTCGAGGGCCACGCGGCCCGCTGACGCGGCACGGGCCCTCCGCACCCTCACGAGGGTGCGGAGGGTCCCGTCCTCGGGTGGAGCGTCCGGGCACGTCGCGCGGAGGGTTCGGTCAGACCGCGGAGGGTTCGGTCAGCCCGCGGAGGGTTCGGTCAGCCCGCGGAGGGTTCGGTCAGCCCGCGGAGCGATCGGTCCTGGTGCGGAG
>Ga0073904_10000384_pt1 | contig 31321 bp, 27 predicted proteins | sample KloWWTrecipitate_FD_66668 | JGI IMG/M metagenome (GOLD analysis project Ga0073904, IMG submission 66668) | Active sludge microbial communities from Klosterneuburg, Austria, studying microevolution and ecology of nitrifiers - Klosterneuburg... | ecosystem: Engineered > WWTP > Aerobic digester >... | reverse complement strand
TGATGACCACGGTGATCGCCATCAACCCGATGTCATCGTTCGATCCGGACGGACAGGAGATCTGGAAGCAGCAGATCTGCGCGCTGAAGGAATTCGTTCCCACGATCCCCGGCCCGTTGGTGATCGCCGGTGACTTCAACTCGACTCGCTTTCGCCCACAGTTCGAGGATCTTCTCGAGGCCGGCGACCTGAAAGACGCCATCGACACCCTGGGGCAGTCGTGGCGGCCATCGTTCTCACTGAGTTCGGTCTGGCCGCTGGGCGCTCTGGGAGCGATCGTTCGGCTCGACCAGGCGTTGACCAACGATCAAGTGTGCTCGCTGCACGTGCACAACATGAACGCGTGCGGCAGCGACCACATCCCGTTCACGATCACCTTCGCTGTACGCCCACCCCAGTGATGCCGTTGCGATGCCGTTGTGATGCCGTTGTGACGACGACGGCAACCGAGCCGTACAGTTGTCCGAAGTTGGTTTCAAGGAAGCACGCTCGGGTAGTCGAGGGGGCCCTTCACCGATCCAGGAGCAGACAATGCGTCACACAGCCACCCACGCCGTATTCGAGCGGCGCACCCCAGCATGAGGGTGTGGCCGGGTGTCGCATCACCCTTGGGTGCAACGTTCGATGGTGTCGGTACCAACATCGCCGTCTTCTCCGACGTGGCAGAGCGCATCGAGCTGTGCGTGTTCGACGACGACGGCGCCGAGGAGCGATACGAACTCCCCGAACGAGCCGGCGCGGTGTGGCACGGTTACTTTCCTGATCTCGCCGCCGGCTCGCTCTACGGATTTCGCGTGCACGGACCATGGGATCCGGGCAACGGCCAACGGTGCAACCCTCACAAGCTGCTGCTCGATCCCTATGCGCTCGCCATCGAGGGCGACTTCACCTGGAATCAATCGGCGTTCAGTTATCAGTTCGACGACCCCGCGACCACCAACGACGACGACGACGCCGACGCAGTTCCTCGCAGCGTCGTCGTCAACCCATTCTTCGACTGGGGAACCGACCAGCCGCTACGGCTGCCGTGGTCCGAGACGGTGATCTACGAAGCCCATGTACGGGGGGCGACAATGCGCCACCCCGACGTCGATGAGGAACTGCGTGGCACCTACGCAGGCATTGCGCACCCTGCGTTCATCAACCACCTCACCAGCCTCGGCATCACCACCCTCGAGTTGCTGCCGGTCCACGAATTCGCCCACGACGCCCACCTCGTGGAGCGCGGCCTGCGTAACTACTGGGGATACAACTCGATCGGCTTTCTCGCTCCACATCACGACTATTCGCATCGTCACGGCCAAGGGCAGCAGGTCCAGGACTTCAAGCAGATGGTCAAGACGCTGCACCAGGCAGGCATCGAGGTGATCCTCGATGTCGTCTACAACCACACCGCGGAGGGCAACCATCTCGGGCCGACCCTGTCGTTCAAGGGCATCGACAACGCCGCCTACTACCGACTGATGGACGACGACAAGCGGTACTACATGGACTACACGGGCACGGGGAACACGCTCAACATGCGCAACCCGTTCGTGTTGCAGTTGGTCATGGACAGCCTGCGCTACTGGGCCACGGAGATGCATGTCGACGGCTTCCGCTTCGATCTCGCGTCGACGTTGGCACGCACCCTGCACGAGGTCGACAAGTTGTCGGCGTTCTTCGATCTCGTCCAGCAGGACCCGGTGGTCAGCCGTTTGAAACTGATCGCCGAACCCTGGGACGTCGGCGAGGGCGGCTATCAGGTCGGCAACTTCCCTCCCCAATGGGCGGAGTGGAACGGCCGCTACCGCGACTGCATCCGAGACCACTGGGCCGGTGCACCACACACGTTGGGCGAGTTCGCCAATCGCATCACCGGTTCCAGCGACCTGTACGAGGCGGCAAGCCGCAAGCCGCACGCGAGCATCAACTTCGTCACCGCCCACGACGGTTTCACGCTGCGCGATCTGGTGTCGTACAACGACAAACACAACGAGGCCAATGGCGAGGACAACAACGACGGCGAGAGCCACAACCGCGGCTGGAACTGCGGCGTCGAAGGCCCGACCGACGATGAGGCCATCAACACGCTGCGCGCCCGTCAGCAACGCAACCAACTGACCACGTTGCTGCTCTCTCAGGGCGTCCCGATGATCCTGGGCGGCGACGAACTCGGTCGTACCCAGAGCGGGAACAACAACGCGTACTGCCAGGACAACGAGATCTCGTGGTACGACTGGGACAACCCGGACCACGACCTCCTCGACTTCGTCACCCGTCTCATCGCACTGCGTCGTGACCACCCCACGTTTCGCCGGCGACAGTTCTTCCAGGGCAAGCCGCTCCATGGCGATGGCGCGGTCGACCTCGCGTGGTTCGCGACCAACGGTCAGCCAATGGCCGACGAAACGTGGGACGGGGGCGATCTCAAGACCGTCACCGTGTTCATCGGCGGGCAGAACATCGACCGTGGCCCGCGCGGGGAACAGATCACCGACACCGACTTTCTCTGGCTGATCAACGCCAGCACCGTGGCAACAGAGTTCACGATCCCGGATGTGGTCGGCAGCTCATGGTCGATGCGACTGGACACGTCCACCGGCTTCGTCGATGCAGACCCCGCCGGTGACCTGACGAACGCGGGTGACAACGTCTCGCTCGTCGACCGCTCGATCGTCCTCCTCGAGCGGGTTGCAACCCCACCCACTCCATAGCCACGAGGCGCGGCTGCGCACGCTGGCCTGCTGATCTATTCTGAATCGATGAAGACTCACACGTCGTCTCGCGCCACCGCATTGGTCGTGGTCGGCCTAGCGCTCGCTACCCTCACCGCGTGCGGGGGCGGCGAATCCGGTGTGGACACCACGGTCGCCCTCGGTGCCGACGCAACAGACTCGACATCTGTCGCCGTGCCGACCCCACCGTCGGCCCCCGTCGAGCCCTCCACCACCGCGACCACGCGGGCGACCACCGCTGCCACTACGACGCCCGATGAAGACGTTGCCAACAGCTGCTTGAGCGGGGATTGGTTGCTGGATGTTGATGCCACTCTTGCGCTCTACTCGGCGTTGTTGCCGGGCATGCCACTCGTGGTGGACGGGACCCAGACGTTGACCTTCGAGGGAGGTGCCGCCGAGCAGTACATCAACGCCCTGCTGCGGTTCCAGGTGCCGAACATGCTCATCGAGTTCCCCTACGACGTCCACGACAGCGGCACCTACACCGTGGCCGGTGGAACTGTGTCGATGACCTGGACCACGGCAGAAGGTGGCGTGGGTACTGCATTCGAGCAGTGGATCGACACCAATGGCAACGACGCCGGCACCTACCAGATGTACGCACCGCTGCTGGCCGACGTCGAACTGCCCCGCTACGCAGGAGGGCCGATCACCTGCGAGAACAACACCTTGACACTCGGCTACACCTCCGGCCTGGCCAACGCGACAGCGGTCTACACCCGTGCGTGACGCAACCCACCCGCACGTCTCGAGCGCAGTCGAGTCGCCTGACTGAGACCCGAACTCGAGCTCGCAGTGCCTCGGGCCCGCAGGTGAAGTGTGGGTAGCCACACCATCCACACCGACGCTGTTCATTACCATACGTGTCGTGGTGATCCGCTTACTGTTGGCCGAGGACAACGTGCTGCTCCGGGAGGGTTTGGCCCGCCTGTTCACGCAGTCCGTCGACATCGATCTCATCGGATCGTGTGGCACCTACGACCAACTCGTCGCCCTCGTCGACGCAGACCCGCCGGACGTGGTGTTGACCGACATCCGAATGCCCCCGACGTTCACCGACGAGGGGATCCGGGCCGCGCAATGGATGCGTGAGTCACACCCAGAGATCGGTGTTGTCGTGCTCTCGCAATACGCGGCCCCCGGGTACGCCCATGCGCTGTTCGAGAACGGGTCCGACAGGCGGGCGTACCTCCTCAAAGACCGTGTCGCCGACGTCGACGAGGTGTTGTTCGCAATAGAGGCCGTAGCGGGAGGTGGTTCCGTCGTCGACCCGAAGATCGTCGAGGAACTCGTTGCTGCGCGTTCTCGCCGGCCGCGATCTCCCATCGATCAACTCACCGTTCGTGAGCGCGAGATCTTGGCCGAGATCGCCAGCGGAAAGTCGAACATTGCCATCGCCAACACCGTGTTCCTGTCGGCGCGAGCGATCGAGAAGCACTCGAACTCGATTTTCACCAAGCTCGGGTTGACGGTCGAACCCGACGTCAACCGAAGGGTGAAGGCGGTTTTGCTGTACCTGGCGGCAGAGCGTGAGACGGTCAAGAACGAGCAGGTTTCGCCGTGAGCACCTCCGACGTTGGGACCCACGAACTCGCTGTCGACGACGTCACGGTCCTCGTCGTCGACGACCAATTGCCATTCCGTGACGCCGCCCGTTCGGTGGTCGATCGACTGCATGGCTTCACGGTGGTTGCCGAAGCGGATTCCGGTGAGGCCGCGATCGCCATCGTCGAGTCATTGCATCCGCAACTCGTGCTCATGGACATCAAGATGGGCGGCATGGACGGGATCGAGGCGACGGCGGAGATCACCGCTCGCCACCCCGGCACCATGATCATTCTCGTATCCACCTATGAGCTCAGCGACCTACCGCCCACGGCCCGTACATCGGGGGCTCGGGCGTACATCAACAAGGATGACTTCGGCGGACGGCTCCTCCGCAGGCTCTGGGACAACTCCGGTGATCCCGACTTTCGGCTGATGACTGACGACTGACGACTGGACAACGCACGCCACCCGCTCCTAGGGGATCAGTCCAGCGGGATCTCACCTTTGATCGCGGTGCCTCGACCCGGTGCTGACTCGACGACGAGCGTTCCACGCACGGCGCCGAGACGGTCGGTCATGTTGACGAAACCGTGACCCGATGCGGCTGATGGATCCAGCACGAAACCCAAGCCATCGTCGCTCACCTCGAAGGTCAAACGCCCGCTGCGCTCGCACACCACGACGCAGATCTGAGCATCTGCGCCAGCATGTTTGCTGGCGTTCTGCAGTGCTTCGAGACAGCAGAAGTAGACCGTCGCTTCGATTTCAGGTGAGTAGCGTCCGACCCCTTCCGTGTCGACCGAAGTGTCGAGCGCGTTGCGGCCGGCGGCGGCCGGTAACGCCTCTCGCAAGCCGCCGGATGACAGCAACGGCGGATAGATGCCATGTGCGAGCGCGCGCAGCTCGATGATCGCATCCTTGAGGTTGTTCCTCAGCTCTTCGATCACCTTCACGCCCTCGCGTGGATCGTCCTCGATCAGTTCCTCGGCCATCCGTAGCTTGACCGCCATTGCCACGAGATGCTGCTGTGCGCCGTCATGCAGATTGCGCTCCAGCCTGCGGCGTTCGGCGTCACCGGCACTGACGATGCGTAGTCGTGACTGCTGCAGTTCGAGGTTCGTCTCCTGCAGCACCACCATCGATGCCTGCAGTGCGGAGTCGAGCTGCACATTGTGCAGTGCCAGGCCTACCTGGCGAGCCAGCTCGGTGACGACGCGATCGTCCTCCTCCGACGCGGGCCCACTGGTCGCGCCACGAGTGAGCACGATGAGACCGAGGAGCGAACCGCCGTGAGAGATGGGTGCCACACGCGTGCTGGCGCTGTTCGTCGGTGCCAACTGTGGAATCCAGATGTCCAGCCAAGTGCCCCCGGAGATGCCGGCACGCGACACCACCTGGCTCTCCTTCGCACCGATCTCCAGCGGTTCGGCATTTCGATGAGGCACACCGGCAGCGAGTTCGTAGCGGCCATCCGATCCAGTGAAGATCTCCGCGGCGGAGAGCGACATCGACTTGCGCAACGATTCGGCGAGCTGCAGCAGTAACTCGTCCAGCGGGATCGCCCGAGTCAAGCGACTGCCCCACGTGCGCAGCGCCTCCTCCGGCGCCACATGTTCCCCGTAGACCAACTGGTTCACCGCATCATTCAGTCGCGGGCGTAGGGCGAGGAACACCATCGCCGCTACCAGGGCAGCTGTCATGGAGAGCAACAGCAGCGTCCGCTCATCACCTGAGACGGATCGTCCGAACACCACCACGACGGCCACGTAGGCAGTGATGATCAGCGCCGTCAGCCCCGCGAGCGAGAACGTTCCCGCCAACAGCCGATCCACGCGCGCGATCATCCGCGCATGTGTGCCTGCCGCAAAGGCCAGCGGGATCAAGGCCGTCGACCCGAGAATGACCACTGCGGGGTGTGGTGGAAAGTCGATCACGACGCGAAGTGCGACCACGACGAGTATTAGCTCAGCGATCACCGCGACTGCCCAGCCGACCCATTGCATCCGGCGCCGGTCGACTGCATCGGCTGTGTGATAGCGCGAGTTCGACGCGCGCAGACCCAGCGACAACGCAGCGGCCCACAGCACGACGAACGGCCACGGTCGGGGGCCGGTGGAATCGTGAGGGGCGAGCAGACCGACGAGCGCGGCGATGACATACCCAGCGCCGACCACGGCTCTGCGTGACGTGCCGACCAGCCGGCCGTCGGGCAGTGAAACGAGTAGGTGTAACCCGACGGCTGCGACCACACCGAGGGCAAGACGAGAAATCGGGGCCTGCTCCGCCGCGTCGGCGAACATTGCAACGGCACCGACACCGGCACCGGCCAGCATGATCGGCCCCAGCCGGACATCGCGCCGCCGGGTCGCGACGAGCGCACCGGAGGCGGCCCACGCCACGACCAGCACGAGCCTGACCACATCGCCCGGCTGAGCCGCGCCGATCATGGAAAGGACCACTCAGCCGATCGCGTTCGCGTGGTCGAGCGGGTCTGGCCCGCCCGTCGACAGCCCATCGTCGACGACGCGGCCGTCGCGCATTCGCACCAGCCGCGAGGCCGCGTCTGCCACCAGCCGGTCGTGCGTGATCAAAACGATCGTCTGGCCGCTGTCGGTGTGCAGTCGGCGGAACAGCTCGAGAATTTCCTCGCCGCCATCCGAGTCGAGTGCTCCCGTCGGCTCGTCGGCAAGCAACACCGTCGGCCGGTTTGCGAGAGCGCGCGCGATTGCCAGACGCTGGCGCTGACCGCCGGACAGCGTCGTGGGCGCTGCCTTGGCCTTGTCCGGCAGACCGAGCAGATCGAGCAGGTCGCGGGCGCGTGTCTCGGCCAGCTTGCGCTTCACGCCGGCGATCATTGCCGGCATCACGACGTTCTCCTGGACGGTCATCCCCTCCAGCAGGTTGAAGAACTGGAACACGATGCCGATGTGCGTGCGCCGCATCCGGGCGAGATAGTTCTCGTCCTGTCCGGACAATGACTCACCGGCGACACACACGACGCCCTCGTCGGGCACGTCGAGGCCGGCGACGATGTTGAGCAAGGTGCTCTTCCCGGATCCAGAGGGTCCCATCACGGCGACGAACTCGCCGGCCGTCACGACCAGGTCCGCACCACGGAGTGCTCGAACCGGAGCCACGTCGGCTTCGAACGTCCGGTACACGCCAGTGACTTCGATCGCTGCTGCGCTCATCGCTGCTCCTCACCCATTCGACAGATCTCCCACCGGGTCATTTGTACCCAGCCGATGCCCCCTTGACAAGGGCGTTGCCCCACAGTTGCGGGTGGGGCTGGCACCACCGCGGCTGTACACGCCACGACACATTCGTACCGGCTCATCCCACCGATCCAACGCGATACGGGCGAACCGGCGTGTCGCGACCCTTGACGATCTCCGGGTCGAGATGCTCGACGCCGGGCGGCTGGGTCGTGAGCGCGTCCCAGGTTGGCTCGCTCATGACTGTCTGACCAGCCGACGCGAGCTGCTGGAGGCGCTGACACAGGTTCACCACGTCACCCACGACGGTGTACTCGGCACGCTCCTCCGAACCCAACAGCGCTGCGGCCACCTCACCGGTGGAGAGGCCGATACCGATCGGGAACGCCGGCAGCCCGTCGGCCTCCCACTGTCGGTCGACCGCACGCTGGGCACTGTGCATCGCCGCCGCCGCCGCGATGGCGCGGTCGGCATGATCGGAGCTGGGCACGGGGGCACCGAACACCGCCATCACCGCATCGCCGACGTACTGCATGACCGTGCCGCCCTCGGCGATGATCGCTCCGTTCATCTGCGCCCGGTGCGTGTTGAGCTGGCGGGCGAGGGTGGACAGATCGGCGTGCTCGGAGATCGTCGAGTACCCACGAATGTCACTCATCAGGACGGTCACGTTCATCATCTCGGACTCGCCGAGTTCACGACCGGACGCGAGCAACTTCTCGGCGACACCACCGGGCAGCAGTCTGGACAGCGATTCGCCCTGCTCCTCACGGCTGACGATCGCATCGTGCAACATCCGCAGGCGACGCAATGCACCCTGCGCCCCGGCCGACGCGCTCTGTGCGAGCATCGCGAACAGCCGATCGACATCGCTGCTCACAGCGGCGGGAGTCGTCTTGCGTGCCGCAGCGATCGCCTTGATCGGCTTGCCCGCGGCAAGCAGCGTCAGCAACTGCTCCTGGTCCGGGTCGAGATCTCCCTTGCGCATCGCCGGTCGAACCATCGCGTCCACGATCGTTGGATCCAGTACGGACCCGCCGGACGCGACCGCGCGAATCGCAGCGATCAGCTGGTCGCCCTCGGCGATGTGATCCTTCAGCAGGTAGGCGTACCCGGCTGCACCCTCGCTGAGCAGCGAGATCGCATAGTCCGGGTCATCGAATTGGGAGAGGATGACGACGCCCGTACCAGGGTGACGCTTGCGGATCTCCTTGCAGCCATCGATGCCCTCCGATTGGAAGCTGGGCGGCATCCGGATGTCGGACACGACCACGTTCGGCGCCGTGCGCCCAGCGCCTTCGATCAGCGAGTCGTAGTCGTCGGCGGCCCCGACGATCTCTATGTCGGGATGACGCGAGAGCATCGCCCTCACACCCTCGCGCACGATGATGTTGTCATCGGCGAGAAAGACCGTGATGGTCGCTTCGGTGGTGATGGGGTCCATCTCAGCCGGACTCGTGCTCTCTGCGATGCCCGGTGGCCAATCGTTCGAGCGCATCTCGATCGATCGCCGACGCGGCGACGACGGCGAGCTTGCACGCGGTCACCGCCCGCAGTGTCGCCGAACGGCGACCGCCTTCAAGTCCCGAGCGCTCACCCAGCACCGCCCCGGGCCCGAGTTCGGCCAGCTCGTTGCCGCCGACCTCGATCGCCAGCACTCCGTCGAGGAGCAGATACATGTCGTCACCGGAATCACCCTGCTCGACAACGGTCGATCCAGCGGCGACGCGGCGGATGGTTGGCTTCGAAGACCCCATGATCATCGACGACACCTCGCGTTCGAGCGCCGTCTCGACCATCGTCACGAGCGCAGGCGAATCCAAATCGCCCCAGGGGGTGTGATCACCGAACGCGTCCTTGTACCAACTCGTGAAGTCGATCAAGCCGGTCTTGGCCATGAGGGCACCATCATCGCCGTAGACCCAGTGACGAGGGAACGGACTCGCCCCTACGAGCTGACCCTCGGATCGACCGTCGGAATGGACGGTGAGCGCCAGGGTCGACCATGCGATCGGGGCGTGGTACTGCACGAACGGTGGCCGGCGAACTGTGCGCGGCGCCGGGAGACCCGTACGTCCGCCTGCGGTCTGCAGGAACCGAACGAAGTTCTCTCCGATCTCGGGTTCGGCCTGCTTGTCCGGCAAGGCGACGGCCGCCACTGAAATACCCTTGCCGATCGAGATGGTGGTCGAGCCGATCACGCCTCCTCCGCAATAGCCGGCACCCGCGATGTGGCCCTCGTCATCGACATCGATCCACGCCGCCAGATGATTGGCGAAGCGAAATCGGTCGGCCTGGCGAAGCTCTTCCAGACTGCAACCGGCACCGAAGATCTGATCGGGTGGCGCCACGTCGTAGTGCGCCAGGCCCGACTCGAACGGCAGCTTGGTCAGCCCCTTGACGGCCTCCGAGGGAATCCAGGACATGGCGGTGATCGAGGCTGTGTGACGCATGGTGACAGCGTGAGTCAACATCACATTCGACGACAGGGTGCAGTCCGTCCGAGCGGGTGTGGCTGGCACCACTTCGCGGTCGAGCGAGGATCCGTCAACCGTCGAATTGTTCGGACAACGTGGGATGAAGTTCCCGGGCCAGCGCCCACGCGACCCTCGCTGACTCGTCGTGGCCCGTCACCGCCGCAAGGAATTGGGATCGTTCTATCGCGAGCACGGACGTCGGCTCGGCAGTGGTGACGGTGGCAGTGCGTGGCAGATCCGCAAGCAGCGCGATCTCGCCGAACCCGGCCGGCCGGCCGATGCTGCGTACCCGGACGCCATCCACGTGGACATCGACCATTCCCCCAGCGATGACGAAGTAGTCGTCACCCGGCTCACCCTGTCGGACGATGGTCGTAGAGCTGCCGAAATCGATCATCTCGCTGCCACGCGCAAGGCTTTCCAGCACCGGGCCCGGCAGTGCCCCGAACAGGCGGGTGGCCCGTAGCAGTCGGATCTGGACCACGGGGGCATCGGCGTGTTCCTCGACGCGACGCAGCCCGGGTGCTGTCACCGCGATCACCAGGACGAAGAAGATCGCCACCCCGAAAAGGGCAGCGCGGGAGCCACCATGAGCAATCAGCACCTGCACCATCACGGAGCCGCAGAGCATGCCCGCCCCGGACAACACCTCGAGGATCGCGAACACGGAGGCCAGTGCGTCCTGCGGTGCACACCGCTGCAGCAGCATTCGTCCGCTGACGTCGAGCAACGAACGGCCGGTGCCGGCGACGGGAAGCATCAGCGCGGTGGTCCACAGCACGGGGGACGCACCGAGTGTCGCCATCGCGGCGGCGATCGCCCCCAGGCAGGCGATCATCACGATCGACAGTTGGCGACGACCGACGATGACCACCGACGCCGCGCCACCGAGTACCGCTCCGACGCCCACCAAGGCACTGAGCACACCCGGGCCTGCGTCACCCAGGCCCAGCACCGTGAACGCGAGGTCGACCACCAGCAGGTCGAGTGCGCCCACCAACGCGTACTGCCCGCCGAGGACCGCGAGCAGGGGAAGCGTCCCTCGCTGCTGTGCCATCGTGCGCATGGCATCCATGAGACGTGATCGTCGGGCGTGGGTAACGCGGGTGGACGCCACGGCGCCAGGACCGACACCCGAGCGGTCACCTAGCCGAAAGGTCAACAACACACCGACCGCGTTGACGGCTGCGCAGGCAGCGAAAACGAGCGCCGGACCATCAGCCACGAGGAGTGCACTTGCGAGCAACGGTCCGGCGAGCACGCTGAAACTGTCGGCGTTGCCGGTGAGCAGGTTGGCGGCGACGAGGTCGCCGGGGGAAACCACCAGGCCGGGTACCACCACGGCAATCGAAGGGCGAATGAACGTGACACCAGTGACCGCCACACCAACTGCAACGATCACCGCCCACGGCGGTGCGCCCGCCATTGCGAGCAACGCCGCAGATGCCAACGATGCGGTCTGTGCGACGTACACGAGGAACAACACCCGGTCCGGCCTGGCGCCGTCGGCGGCGCGCCCCGCAAAGGGCGCCACGACCGACGCCGGGATCAGCAACCCAGCAGACGTGATACCAGCGAGCTTCGACCCTCCCGCTCCGTACGCGTACACGAGAATCGCCACCCAGAGGGCCCACTCGCCGATGACCGACCCGAAATACGCCCCGAGCACTCGTACGAGTCGACGGTTCCCCAGTGCGGCTCGTACTGGGGGTCGGCCCTCCACTGCTGGGTCAGTGCCCGTCGCGAGTGAGAGACGACGCCTGATTCGACGCCGCGCGTCGTGCGGGTAGCACCGCCAGGATGTTCGCGACGGCCAACGTAGTGGCGACGACGATGGTGATAGCGAGCAGCGACACTCGGGCACCCGGGACGATCCCCAATGCGTTGGTGAGGAGCGACACGACCGATCTGCCGGCGACGACACCGACGGGGACGCCCACCATCAGAGCGATCACACCGGCGACGGTGGCGTGCCACCGAACGATCGCTCGTAGCTGGCGGCTCTCCGCGCCGAGCGAACGAAGGATCGAGAAGTCGCGCCGCCGCGCCCTCGTGGATGTCGTGAGCACATATGCCCAACCGACCACCGCAAGAAACACGAATACGATCGCGAGGAGATACGGCGCAGCAGTCACTCGTTCCAGGGCTTGAACGCTGGTCGGAGTGACCAGTGACCCCGGTGGGCTGTACGCGAGTTCGGACACGGCATCGATGGAGCTCGCCGGTGCGCCAACGCGGAAGTTCACAAGGGCGACATTCTTCGTCGCTGTTGGGTTCAGCGCGGCGAACGAACTGAAAATCATGGCGGCGCCGTTGCCCGCGCTGTCGGGAGTGACGACCGTGCCCACGACCGTGAACGGTTGCACTTCGCCCCCGGTGCCCGCGACCTCGACGGTGTCACCGATGCCAGCCCCGATGCGCCGTTGTACCTCGGCACCGATGCCGATCTCACCGTCCACGAGCGGCAGCCGACCGGCGATGACGATCGGAGCGATGCTCCCCTTGACCTGATCGAAGCCGATCGTTGCCGTGTCCGAACCATTGATCGAGACCGACCCGATGTTGATACCTGTCACCGCTTCGACATCCGGGCTGTCAGCGATCGGCTGGATCAGATCGCTCTCGGCGTAGGTGTAGGGGTTGCCGAACAATTTTTCATAGTTGACACCCCAGCGCTGCGGATGGTCGACGATCGCGGTCAGCGACATGCCGACCACGGTCGAGCCCACCAGCCCGGTCACCATCAGCGCGCCGGCCAAGAGCGACGCCCAGGAGGCACGCCCGCGAACGCTCGACGTCGCGAAGCGAGAGCCGACGGTCAGAGGCACCGCCGCCCCGCGAGTGGCCAACATCGTGGCCAGGCCACTGTGCGACTTCACAACCGGCGGACGCGGACGGCTGAACCCGATGGTCACGGCTGTCGCCACCACCACCGTGGTGATGGCTACAAGGCCGACGGACACGGTGGCCCAGTCCATTCGGGCGCCCGGCTCCGGTTCGAACAGGCCGAGAAGGCCAATGGGGAAGAAGCCGGTGATTGCATAGGCCACCGCACCGGCGATCGGGGCGGCGACCACCACAGCAGCCAAACCTTCGAGGCTGCGTTCGGTTGCGAGGTCGCTGCGTCTCCAACCCAGCGCGAGCATCGACTGACGCTCGGAGTCGTCGATACGCAGTGTGCGGGCGACCACCTGGGCGATGATCACGCCTGCAGCGAGGATCGTCAGGGCAGTGACGAACCACAGCGCGTTGGTCTGAAAGCTAACGGCACGCCGGGCGCTACTGCTGACGACCCGCGTGGGAACGGCGAAGGCATCACCGCCCCCGTCCATCTCTCGGACTGATCCCATGATCGCGGCCGGGTCGACGCCGTTACTCAGGTGGATGGCCATCAACGACTGCACCACACCGACGTCGGGGTACACGTCCAAGAACGCCGGCGAGAAGACCAATTGTTGTGACGGTTCGTCGAAGTCGGACGGTATTTCCGTAACTCCCACGAGCGTTGCAGAAAGCGTCGGGCCCTCCGGATTCGACCCAGGATCGAAGTTCTTCTCCACTTGGCGTTGGTCGAACGTCCGGACCGAGAACACATCACCGAGGTGGGTGCCGTACTCGGCGCGCAGCAAGCTCCACAGCTGCCGGTTGACGACGAACTCGTCGGGGTTCGCGGGGTCGGGAAACCTTCCGCTGACCAACCGCGCCCCCAACGCGTCAGCGTCGCCAGCGAACGGGTTGGGATCGAAGATGAGCGACTGGTCCGTCGGCGCCACGAGGAAGGCCGTGACGAACACGAAGCTCTGCAGCGACTTCACCCCTGGGAGCTGTGCGATCTGGCGTTTCAGCGATTGCCCGCTCTGCTGGGTGATCAACAGATCCGGGTCACCACCGTAGGCGGAGGTGTACCGGTCTGGCGCCGACGCCGTTCGCAACGTTCCTGCCGCGAGTCCGGTCGCCACGCCGCCCAGTACCCCGACGATTGCGCCCGCAAGCACAACACGAAGCCAGTTCCGGCGGATCCAAATCCGCACCCTCATCCATATCGCCAGCATCAGGGCACCGTACGCCCCACAGCACCGGAACGAAATGGAGGTAGCTCGATGGGAAACGGAGGACGACCGAGGCGACTCATTCGCCGACCGTGAATTCGGCATACATCCCGAGGAGCGCGTGCGGAGGACCACCAGGAACGTCCGGAGGACCATCGCTGCTGCTCGACGCGTCCAAGTAGGCCTGCGGGTCAACACCCTGTGGGATGAAGCAGACCATCGCGTATCGCCCTGGTTCGGTCAGCGTGCCATCGCCGAGGGCCGGGATGAATTCGTCCGAGCCCGGCATGGACAGCTGCACGATGGCCGGCGGGCCGCTTCCGAAGATCGCATCCACTTCTGCCTCGGGCAAGGCCATCAGCTCTGCGATCGAGCGAGTCTCGGCATCGGGGATGCGGACCACGACCATCTCGTGAAGTTCGTCGGGCGACGAGTTTTTCAACGCCAATCGAGTTCCGGGAGCGATGGACGCCGGGACATCGCCGAACGAGTAGTCGGATGCAACGATCGTGACAGAGGTCTCGCCGGCGCCGGTGTCGATCGGTGTAGTCGTCGCGTCCACGGCGGCGCTCGCAGTCGTTGACGAGATGCCAGGTTGGGTGGAGGCAGCGCCGTCATCGTCGCTTCCGCACGCCGCCAACAGCAGGCAGGCGAGTAGGGGTGCGGACAGGGCAAGGCGTCGGGTGTTGTTGAGTCGCTTCATACTCCTGGTGTACCGCTGTGGTTGCGTTCGGCCAAGGTGGCCAGCACCACTCGACGCCATGGCCAGCCACACTTTGCTCATTGCGCGGGCGGCTCACCATGCTCCCATGACCGTGGCACTCGGGGTTACGACCCCCTTGGCAACCCTCACTGACCTATTCTGATTCGACGATGCTTGCTTCGATCGACACTCTTGATGAACTGACGCGTTGGCTGCGGGGCGATTTTCTGTTGAGCATTCTGCTCATCACCGGAGCAGTTCTCTTCATACGTGGCGCCCGCTCGTTGATGTCGTTCGCCACTCGTCGCGCCGAGAAGGGAGACGCGAACAATGATGCCAAGCCGCCGCTGGGCCATCGGCAACGCGCCGTCGGCCAAGCCCTCGGCTGGGTGATCACTGCGTTCGTCTGGCTGGTGGTCGGAGTCCTCGTCGCCGACCGCTTCGGGCTCCCGCTGGCCACCCTTGTTCCCACGGCGAGCATCATTGGTGTCGCTGTCGGCTTCGGGGCGCAACGCATCGTGCTCGACCTGCTGTCCGGGTTCTTCCTGCTCACCGAACGTCAACTGTCCATCGGCGATCTCGTGAGGGTGTCAGCTCCCGGAACAACCACCGGCGTCACCGGGCACGTGGAGGAGATCACGCTCCGGGCAACCCGGTTACGGACGGCGGAGGGTGACGTCGTGTTCATCTCCAACGGTGAGATCAGACAGCTGACCAACCTTTCGGCCGATTGGTCGCGGGTGCTGATCGACGTCCCACTTCCGCCCGACGGCGACGTCGACAAGGCGTTGTCCACGCTTCGCCAACTGTGCGAGGACATCCGGGAAGCCGACGACCCGGACAACACGTTCCTCGAAGGACCCGATGTCTTGGGCGTGCAGCGCTTTGACGTCGGCGTCATCGAGGTACGAGTAGCGGCGCGGGTCCCTTCTGACCAGCAGTTCCAGGCAGCACGCAACCTTCGCCAACGCATCGCCCTGGCACTCGCCGAGGCCGGCATCGAACTGGCGCGACCGGTCGTCGTGTCTCGTGGCGCTCGATGAGTCGGCCGCAGCCACGCCGCTCAACGCTGATCTTGTCAGCCGTGTTCGCCCTCACCGGCGCTCTGTACATCGTCGTTCGCCCAGAGCCCACGGCACCGCGGTCGCCGTCCCCGATCCCCGTCGTCGTGGTTCCCGCGCCCACGACGACCACCAAGGTGGTCGACACCACCGACCCGCCGCAGACCGATCCGCCACAGCTGAGCACGACGACACAGGCGTCCACGGTGGTCACGGATTCCGTCGCCCCGCCATCGACCGAGCCGACATCGACGACGACCTCCACGACGACGACCTCTACGACGACAACGACCTCTACGACCGAACCGACGACAACGAGCAGCGGCGTCACGAACCCCGCCGCACCGCCATCCTCGACCTGACGAGACCCGATTCGAACGGGCGTCGGTCGGGCGCGAAACCCAGACACAGCTGGCGCCCCGCTCCCCCACGGGCGCGAAACCAGGACTGGAGCGGCCCGGGTCCGCGCCCAGTGCCCCGTGCCACACGGACAGCGGCTCGTAACGACCCGACGTCAGTCGTCAGTACGCGAACGCCGTGAGAGACCCGTCGCGGTTCACGAGGACCACCTGCTGATTTGCCCACGTCGAGGCCCCGCCCCCCATGCCTGGAGAATCCGCTGGCATGCCTGGTAGGGCTAGCCCGGCGACGTCGCTGTGGTCCGTCAACAGTTTCCGGATCGCCTCAGCCGGTACGTGACCCTCGACCGCGTAACCCTCGACGACCGCAGTGTGACACGACGCAGCACTGTCCGGAATACCCCGCGACGCCCGGAAGGCGGCTCTCTCAGGATCCTCCGCCTCGTCGACGGTGGCGCCGCGCGAACGCAGGTACACGACCCACTCGGTGCAACAGCTACAACCGGGATCGCGACGGACCTGAACCGACAGGCCGGCGAGCTCGGCGACCCCAGATGTCTCGGCTGGAGTGGAGGCCTCGCTGGCACCAGTACAACCGGCGAGGGAGGCGCCGACCAACCCGACGATGGCAACACCGAACCCGGCACAGAACTGTCGTCTTGCGATTTCAGTCATAGCTGCGAAGTGTAGCTGCGAACCCTCCGACCGACCCCGGCTCCCAGCCGCGCTCGTTCGACCCCGTGCCCGCAACATGCGTGCTCATCGCCAACGTGGACAACAACACACCAGGTCGAGCCCGACGACTGAGCCCCCGGCTTCGTCACGACGAATGTTTCGTCCTTGCACCTACCGGGTAGTTCGAGGCTGGTGTGCTGCCTGGCTCGCCATCGAGGAGGCGCTCGTGACCAGTATCCGACGACAGATGTCCATTTCGTGTGCACCGGGAAAGGTGTTCGAGGTCCTTGCCGATGTCGAACGTCTCGCGGAGTTCTCGCACATGACCCTTGGAATCAGCAACGGTCCTGGCCGGCCGCTGGCAGTGGGCGACCGCTTCGAACAAGTCGTCAAGGTGCTCCACGTCGAACTCGACACCGAATGGGAGGTGACCGAGATCGTCGCCGACGAGCGGATTCGCGTCGAGGGACGGTCCAAGGCCAACGGTTCGGCCACGATCACTCAGCAGATCGCCGCACAAGGTGACGGATCATTGGTGACCTTCGAGATCGACTACGACCCGCCGTTCGGCATACTCGGCGACATTGCCGACAAGGTCGTATTCGAGAAGCGTCACGAACAAGACGCTGAGCAGATCCTGGTCAGCCTGAAGACGCTGTGCGAGGGCGTCTCAGCCCGGTGATCGACCGGCTCGACGCGCTGTACCGGCGCACCGGCGCAAACATCCCCCACGGTGACCCGCTTCCTTCACACGGTGCACAGATGGAGGGCTACTTCTGGCGGGTGACCGACGTCGCCTCGTCGCGCGTGGTCGTGGTGCTGTGCGGTGTGAACCGTCACCGCGACGGCGATTGGGCAACGGTCGCGATCGCCACCGAACCAGGTGGCTTCGTCCGCTCTGCGGTGCTACCGCGGGCGATTTCGCGACGCGATGTGTTTCTTGTGACCGCCGGTGATGGCGCGTTTCGTGCAACTGCGACCCATGTGCACCTCGACCTCGGCGACGACGCCGTGGTCGACCTTGCGATCGACCGCATCATCGGCTGGCCGCACGCGTTGGGTGGAGGAGGCATCTTCTCGGCGATCCCGTTCCTCGGCCAATACTGGCATCCACACGTGCTCGGTGGAGCCGTGTCCGGCCAGGCGTCGATCGGGATCGAACGATGGGCATTCGATGGCGCCGAGATCTATGCGGAGAAGAACTGGGGAGCCGGCTTCCCCGAGCGCTGGTGGTGGGGCCAGGCACAAGGGTTCGAACGCCCCGACGTCTGTGTGGCCTTCGGCGGCGGCCGACTGACGGCCGGGCGGCTTGCGATCACGGTCGGAGGGGCTGTGGTGCGTGTTGGTGACGACGTGGTTCGCTTCGCTCCACCGTTCTCGACGGTACGCAGTTCGACCGACGGAACCCGGTGGGAAGTCACCGCCCGTGGTCACGGATGCAGACTTCACCTGGTCGGGGTCGGCGTCGGCGAGCCACACGTGCTCCCGGTTCCGCTGCCGGCGGACCGACGCAACGTCGACACCGACTTCGAGTTCCTAGCTGCTCACATGACGATCGAGCTGACCGGTGCTGTCCGCTACTCGGGAGAGACCGAACTCGCGGGGCTCGAGACCGGGTATCGCCCGTGACATCGTGGACCCGGGAAGCATTGACCCACGAGACAGCGATTCGCCAGGGTCTGTCGTCGCGCCGATCCGTGAGGGTCGACGCGCCGATCCGCCGGCTACTCAAGAGAGCCATCTGTCCCATACGGCCGGCACGACGGCCTTTACTTGGAGACAGATCTCGCGATGAAGACGAACTCTCGACCCGGCCGGTCCGGCGCGTCGCGCACGTCCTCGACGGCGAACCCTACGGCTGCGAGTGAGGCGGCGATCTCGTCTCTATCGCGGAACCGCAAGGTCGAGTCGGAGGTGAGGTTGTCACCGCCATCGAGGAAGCTGAACCAAGACTGCGGACCACTCCTCGTCGTCCAGGAAGACCTGCGCGACGTTGCCGGTCATCGTCACCGCATCGACGACCACCGAAGGGAGCATCGTCGCATCGCCCACCAGCCAGGTGATTCGGTCTGCGCCTGGCTTCGTACGAGCCACGGCGAGCGATGCAAGCGCCGGGTCCAGTCCGCTCACCGTGATGCCTCGTCGCGCAAGCCTGCAGGCGAGTGCGCCGGTGCCGCATCCAATGTCCAGCACGCTGTCCGCGCCGAGCTCGTTGACGATGGCCTCGTAGTGTTCCAGGTCGGCTCGGTCACCGTCGATGTCGTCGTAGATCGCGGCGAGTCGCGGGTCGGCAAAGATCTGGTCCGACACGCTCCAAACGATACGCGGACGGAAACCAGGCCCCGCCCGGACTTCGGAGCAGACGGACTGCATTGAGCAGAATCCGTCGGCCGAAGTATCACTGGCCTGAGCGACCTGTTCCAGCGATCGACCAGCAGGCCAGGACAGGCTGGTTACTGCGAATCTAGGATCACCGTCCATGATCGAAATTCGGGGATGGGTGCGGCGCTGGCCGTGGTGGGTGACCGTCGGTCTGGGTGCGGTGTGCGTCGCGCTGGGCGTGTTGCTGATCGGTCGCCCGTTCCGGTCGTTGACGGTGTTGGTGTGGTGGACAGCGGCGGGGTTGCTGTTCGCAGGTGTCAGCGAACTGCTGGCCCTTCGTGCGTCCAGGAGGTGGTCGACGCGTGTCGGTGGCGTTCTGCTCGTGGCCGCTGCAGTGGTGCTGGTGTCGTGGCCGCACATCACCATCTTCGGCTTGGCGATCGCTGCGGGAGTGGCGCTGGTTCTTCGGGGTCTTTTGCGTGTGGTGGAGGGCTGGTCCGAGCGAGGGTTCGACCGGTGGATCGACTGGATGGTCGGTGTCGCCTACATCGGGTTGGGGGTCGTCGCGCTCAGTTGGCCGACGGCGACGGTGCTGGTATTGGCCGTCGTGTTCGGCGTGGCCGTGACGATCGCCGGTGTGCGGACCATCGCGGCAGGCCTGCGCGCCTACCGCAATCCCGACGGGACACACGACTCGGCGACTGGCTGGCCGACGGCCGTGAGGCTCGTCGGGGCGGTGGTCGTGCTTGCTCTCGCCGCTGGCGCCGTCGCCATCAGCGTTGCGGTACGGCGCGCCGGTCCGAGCGAGCCTGATGCCTTCTATACGGCCCCGTCTCCGCTGCCTGACCTGCCGCCAGGCTCGGTCCTGCGCAGTGAGGAGATCAGCAACTTCACTCCTGACGCGACGACCTGGCGTGTTCTCTACATGTCGACCGGGTTCGACGGTGCACCGGCAGCGGTGAGCGGGCTGGTCGTAGTCCCCGACGCGCCGGCTCCTGCGGGTGGACGCAAGATCATCGGATACACCCACGGCACGGTAGGCGTCGCCAGCCGGTGTGCCCCCTCGGCGCAAGGGCTCGAGTGGGGCGACTTCATGCGGTCCGAAGGGATCGCTGCCTTCGTGGACGCCGGGTATGTCGTGGCGGCAACGGACTATCAAGGGCTCGGCACGCGCGGTCCGCATCCGTACCTGGTCGGTACCGCCGAAGGCATGGACGAGTTGGACATGATCCGCGCGGCACAGCAGATCCCGGGTGCCGACGCCAGCAACGATGTCGCCCTGTGGGGGCATTCGCAGGGCGGGCACGCCTCGCTGTTCACTGCGCAACTGTCCGCCTCGTACGCGCCCGAGTTGAATGTCGTTGGTGTGGCAGCGGGGGCCCCTGCTCCGGACGTGGTGGCGTTGTTCGAACAGAACATTGATTCGCCCGTCGGCAAGATCCTCATCTCGATGGCATTGGCGGCGTGGGCCGACGTCTACGACGCGGCAACGCTGGACCAGATCCTCACCGTGACGGCTCGACCAATCGTGCGCAAACTTGCCCGCACCTGTCTGTATTCCGAGCTGGAAGTCGTCGGTGCGTTTCCCGCATCGCTCACCCTCGGCATCTCATTTCTCAGCAACCCGCCGTGGACAACCGAGCCGTGGAAGGGATTCATCGCGACCAACAACCCGGGACGAGTCACGCTCGGTGTGCCTGTGTTGTTGACCCAGGGAGCCGCCGACGAAATCGTTCCGCCGGCGGTCACCGAAGCTCTGCTGCAAAGGCTGTGCGAGAACGGTGACCCGGTAGAACTGCGCCTCCTTGACGGCATCGGCCACCTCGACGGCGGCCCGGCTGCAGTTCCCGACGTCACCAAGTGGATCGCAGCTCGCTTCGCCGGTGGCCCAATGCCGACCAACGACTGCCCGACCGGATCCGGCTGAACACGGGTCGATCTCGCCGAGGGCGATGTCGTCAGCGGGTGGGATTGGTACGAGCAACCGCAACCGGGTCTGGGCGACCGGTTCGTCGCCGCCGTCGGCGCAGCAATCGCATCGGCTTGCCGCTGGCCCAACACCGGCTCACCCACGATCCACGAAGCCCATCATCAAGTTCGCCAGCTTCACCGGGTCGAACAGCTCAGTGATCGTGCGCCCGGTGGCAGCGATGTCATCGATGAAGCCGTTCCGTTCGGAGGATGACAGGTCGTGCAACTCCGGCACATGTCGCTTCGAGATCACCAGGCAATACCCAGGCTGCGATTGGTTGACGCAGAGCCGCACATAGCTCGACGGTGTCTCAGCGATCAGATCGCTCAACGGGTTCGTCGGCAAGCCGCCATCGCGGCACATCGAGCAGTCTTCGCCGTTGAGCATCCGCTGCCACTCGTCCGCCGGCCACCACGTCACGGCGCAAGTGTCGCACGCTTGCGAAGGGCTGGACTGCCTCTATCGCCGGGACCATGACGCTCCCAGCGGTGATGACACCCGGCACCCACTCGAAATGCTCATGAGCAGCGCCGCTCGGCGACGTTCAGGTGACGAGATCGGCGTAGATCATCCATCGGAAGTTGGCGCCCTCGCAGGTCTGCAGCACGAGGCGCGGTGCGAGGTTCCCGCTCAGGTCGGGACGGATGATCGACTCCCAGGTTGCGAGCGCAGTGGGGTTGCCCTTGGCGTCCACGACCTGATCGTTGCGTACCTCCACGTAGGTCCGGCCGACCACTCGATATGTCGCCGTCGCTCCCCCGGCGGTGACCGTGACGAGGGCGCCGTCGGCGAGATCGGGGACATCGGCGAAGGCCGAACCGTTGGAGTTGCGGTGGGCGGCGAGCCAGAGTGTCCCCGCGGCGCCTGGCTGGGTGGCCAACACTGCGTTCGGTCCGACGGCGGTGACGAGTGTGACGAACCCTGCGTCGATCTGCGCTTGCCCTCCGGTGTACACGGGGCATTCGTAGGAGATGTCGGGAATCGTGAGGCTCATCACCGCCCCGGCGACGTCGGTGTTGCACCCCGACTGGTTCGCAACGGCGGTCGGCTGCGCGACGACGGGCGCCATCACGCGAACGGCCGGAGCGAGGCTGGCAGAGGAAGCCGGGGCCATCGCTTCTTGGATCGTCGGGCGGCTCGGCACGGCAACGGCGGCGGAAACAGCCGACGACCCCGGGAGGGTCGCAGCGCCTGCGTCGACATGGCTGGCCACGACGAGGGCGACCATGATTGCCCCAGCGGCGAACAACGAACCGATCGCGATCCGTTGCGCCACAGTGGCGCCCATCAGCAACGCCAGGCGATCGAGCACCTCTGCGGCATCGAGGCCCAGGTAGGTGGCCAGGCGGTCGATGTCGTCGCGTCGCAACGGGATCGCAGGAGCCTTCTTCTCGTCTCGAACCGCTCGGATCAGTTGGAGGTAGCCACTGAGCACCGAGGTCGGGTCGTCGTGTTCGTATGACACCCGTGAGCCATTGATGACCATGACCCCGTCCTCGATCGTCAGCGACACCCGCGACGGGAGGATCGCCCCCAGGTCGACGCCGTACAGCCGGCACACGGCCTCGATCATCGACTCGTCGAGTGAGGCCGACCCTCGCTCGATCCGGCGCAGGCGGCCCGCCCCGAACTGATGACCCGTCGCCGCCGCCAGGTCACGAATCGACCTGCCGTCGCGACGCCGGGTGGCTTCCAACAGGGACCCCAGGTGGGTGGCGAATGCCGGGGAGGTGGTGTCGAACTCGGCCGCCGACGGGCCGAGCTGCTGTGCGCCGATGGCCACCGCTCAGACCGGGCGACGGCGACGCACGACGAGCAGGGCGACGGCGCCCACGGCCAAGAAGGCGGCGCCGGCCAGCGAGGTCGAGGCCGCGAACGCACCGGTCGCCGGCAACGAGCCGGGAGGGCCGAAGGTGCTCGTGGGGTTCGTCGTGTCGTCCACACCGGTGCGGGGCAGGGTGATGTCGGTGGGGTTGAAACTGGTCGTCGTCCCGCCACCGCCCACGGTCGTCGTCCCGCCACCTCCGACGGCGGTCATGGTGGTGGTGCTGCCCGGCACGGTCGACGGCTGACAACTCGGTGCGGTGAACACGTTGTCGTCGAGCGTGACTGCACCATTGCGTGCCAACGCGCGGCCCTGTACGACGGCGCTGCTCTCCACGGTGATCGAGGTGAGCGCGAGGATGCTGCCGACGAACGTCGAGCCGCTGCCGAGCGTGGCAGAACTACCGACCTGCCAGAACACATTGCATTCCGACGCGCCGTTGATGACCGTGATCGAGCTGCCCGAACTGGTGATCAGCGTCGAATCGGTCTGGAAGATGAAGACGGCGTTCGGGTCACCCTGGCCATCGAGCACCAACGCCCCCGACAGCCCCAACGGGGCCTTGGAAGCAGCCGAGTACACCCCGGGGGCGAGTGTCAGACCGACCAGGTCGGCGTTGGTGGTCGGGAACTCGACACTGCGGCCGGCGGCGTCCAGGTAGGCGGTGGTGAGATCGTCCTGAGCCTGGCCGGTGACGGCGTCTGCGCCCTGGATCGTGCCGGGCGCCAGCACGATGCCAGGTGGGAAGCCGACGATCGACGGGCCGGGCGACAGCCCGACGCTCTGCCCGATGACACTCGGGTTGGTGTTTGTCACGGTCGTGGCGCCGAGCACCGAGTAGTTAGCTGCCGTGGCGAGTTGGACGGTGGGAACGATCCCGGCACTGGCGGGCTGGCTCACGACGAGCACAGCCGCTGCGGCGATCACGCCGAGACTGACGAAGCCGGCGACACTGGGTCGACGAACTCGGCCCGTCTGACGTCGGGTGGGTGCGAACTTGGACATGCGGCATCTCCTGATTCTTCGAATCGGTGAACCGGCGGCCCTGCCGCACTCGGCGGTGTAGGCCCATGATCGTGCACCCTGCTCACACAGGGCTGACCGTCAACGAACTCCAGCAGTTTCCCGCTGGAGACAACCGCCCATTATGGCCAGTCGTGCACAAGCACTATCGGCGCCTCAGCCCCGGACTTGAGGGAAAGCCGGATGCAGGGGTCGTGTGGCATGCCAACGTTCGTCCTGCTCAGCGAGCGACTCGCTGAGCGAACGCCAGCCAAGAAATGCCGTCGCCCAAAGCGAAAGATGGACAACTGGACGGACAAGTCAGGGTAATAGTCTGTCAGTTACTACCCATTAACTGGTGTTTTTTGCGCCCCCGGCAGGAATCGAACCTGCGACCTGCGGTTTAGGAAACGCCTTCCGGGCGTTCGCCGCCCAGTTTAGTGCTGTCACAACTCTACGGTTTTTGGTAGAGTTGTGACATTCGCTCGGAGGAGTTCCAGATGCTCGTTGACACCTACAGGCGGCGACTTGCCGCTCACGCCGTAGATCAGTATGGCTACGTGACCACCCGCGACGCCGAATTGGAGATTCCGCCGGTCGAGCTCCCAAAGTTGGCAGCTACGGGCGGACTCTCGCACGTCGCCTATGGATTGTGGCGATTCGACAACCAGCCACGGACCGACCGCGACCAGTTCATGGAGGCCGTATTGCGAGTTGGCGCCGGGGCCTACCTGACCCACGACGCCGTGCTGGCATTCCACGAACTCGCACAGGCGAACCCCCGACGAATCAGAGTCGGCACGCCGCACCGCGCACGTGCACGAGTGCCGGACTTCGTCGAAGTCGTCCGCCAGCAGATCGACCCGGCCGATCTCACCGTCTACGAGGGCGTGCCCTCAACGACAGTTGCGCGGGCGCTCATCGACTGCCGCGACACGATCATGCGCGACCGGCTCTTCGATGCTGTCACAGCAGCCAAGAAGGCAGGGCTCCTCCGAACACGAGAAGTTCAACGGGTACTCGACGCGATCGGTCACAACTGATGAACACCAAACGCGACACACCGCCATCGAACCTTCGGTCGCTGCAAGCTCGGATCGACAACGAAGCAGCCGCCAGGAACCAACCAGTGCGCCGCATCATGCGCGTTGTCGCCAACGTCGTCGTCGGACAAATGTTGCCACCGAGCGTCGTCAAAGGCGGCACCGCAATGAAGCTGCGCGTCGGTGAACCCGGTAGCCGGTTCACCCCGGACTTCGATGCATCAGATCGGCAGAAATCACTCTCGACGACTACATCGACGAACTCGCCGATCGGTTGGCCGACGGTTGGAGTGGGTTCACCGGCACCGTCGAAGAGGAGGATCCCGCCACCCCTGTCGGAGTCCCGGTCGAGTACGTGATGCAGCCATTCTCGATCCGGCTCGCGTTCCGAGGGCGACACTGGCTGACAGTCGCGTTCGAAATCGGTCACGACGAGATCGGGAGCACCAAACATCACGACCTGCGGATCGCTGACGACCTGATCACCTTGTTCGAATCGTTGGGGCTCGAGACGCCAGCACCGATTCCCGTACTCGCGTTGGACCATCAGATCGCACAGAAGCTGCATGCGTGCACATACGTCAACCCCAAGACCGGTCAGAACGACCGAGCCCACGACCTCGTCGACCTGCAGATCCTCGAACAAGAAGAAACGATCGACATGGCCGCCGTCGCCGCAACCGCCAAGCGGCTGTTCGCCGCACGGCGGGAGCACGACTGGCCGCCCACAGTCGTCCAGTACGACCGATGGGACACCATCTACGCCGAAGCCGCCACCGGCCTGGACGTCATCGACAGCGTCGCAGACGCCGTCACATGGACAAACGACTTCATCGCCCGAGCCGTCGAGCAAGGGTCCTGACCGGCCGGAGCCGCACCTCAACCGCGACGAAATGTAGCGCCTACGTTCGCGAGCCGATTGACCATCCGAGCAACGCTGTGAGCTGGTTCTTTCGTTGCGCCCCCGGTAGGAATCGAACCTACGACCTGCGGTTTAGGAATGAGTGCGAGTGGGTCTCAGCGAGTCACCTTGAATCGCATCTGACCTGCTCAGCTTCGGTGTTCTCCTCGTCTGGTCTCGTTGAACATCAGGCAGTAGCGCGGCGTAGATGGACAAGTGGATGGACAACTTTCGCCGTCGAACGTCCCGTCGGCCGCGGCTTCGATGGGGGCATCAGAACGAGTCGGCCGGCAACCTTCAGCAGCCGGGCATGGCCGTCGCAACGACGCGCTGCAGCACGCCGAGCGGCGTGTAGCCGTCGTCCTTCGAGATTGGACCGACGATCGTGTTCGCGAGCCACACCGACAGCCCGAGAAGATCGGCCGGACCTGAACGGCCGGTGCTGATCGTGTGTTCTGCCATGAAGGTGAACTCGTTCATCACACCGAGCACCTGACGGCTCGCCGTCTTGGCCAGCACGACCGAACTCATCTCTGTGGACTCCGACTCGACGAAGCGCGGATCGACCCCGAGCGCTCCGATCACCTCGGCCATCGCCGCCGGGAATCGGGCGACCGCACCAGACGCTGGAGCGAGCGGTGTCAGCACCGGGACGAACGTGGTGGCGTTGACGAACAGGGCGACATGCGGCCGCCAAAACAACACGTTCGCGTACCAGTCGCCGAGCACCGGCGTCGATGACGGCGGATCAGCCATCGGTCGGCCGGCGCAATCCAGGAGCTTCTTCGTACCGCGAACCGTGTACACGACTACTCCGCAGCCAGAGCCGCTTCGAGCTCCGCGCACGCCTCCTCGAGTAAGCGCACGCGACGCCGGTTGGTCTCGGCGTTCGCTTCCGACGCGACGTACTCGACCAGTTCCTCGAACGCGCCCGTGCGGCCCGTCAGGACGACCCCGCCACGGCTGCCTTCGGCGCGGGCGACCAACAGCTCGCAGGCATCGTCGAGCTGCAACACGCCCTGGATCACGTCGAACAAATCACGAGTGATCACCAACGTGACCGGATCGCCTTCTGCGTAGCTGTCGTCGAGCCCGGACACGTCGGCTGGTGATCCTTCCCAGCCGTGGATCACTCCCTCATCGCCGCACGCGTCACAGCTCCAGGCGATCTCACCGTTCGTACGACGGAAGACCATGATCAACCCTTCACACGGCCGACGACCCGGCCGCCGTGTGCAACCGATCGCCGACCTCGCGCCGCTGACCGTCGGTCGAGCGCTTGCTGCCCGGACGATTGCCGACAGTTGCAGACCGAGCCGCGTGGCCGGCACCGGCGCATCGTCCGGCATGTCGAGGAAGTGGCGGAGGTCGGCGACGAGCATGGGTGTCAAGGTAACCAGGCCATTGACAGCGACCGCGGAACGGATCTCGAAGGCGCCGGCCCGCGGTGCACATTCGGCATGGCTACGGCAGCACCAATTGGATTGTCTGAGGCGCACCATTGGTAGTGTTCATGACGTTCGGCCTGTAGTGTCGAGATCGTGGCGAGTGATGTCGACTTCCGGGGCACCTACGTGCGGCGCGTCATCGACGACGAGATCGATGAGTTGTTCGCGCAGTTACCCGCACTGTTGCTCGACGGCCCGAAAGGTGTCGGCAAGACGGCCACCGCAACGCAACGGTGCCGATCGGTCCGGCGCCTCGACGTTGCATCCGAGCGCGAGATCGTCGAGGCCGATCCTGCGGTCATCGGGCGAGACCCGGCACCGTTGCTGATCGATGAGTGGCAACGTGTCCCGGCCGTGTTCGACGCTGTGCGACGTCTCGTCGATGACGACCCGACCGGGGGTCGGTTCTTACTCACTGGATCGGCGTCCACCACCCAGACACACTCCGGCGCTGGACGCATCACCACGCTACGAATGCGCCCGCTCTGTCTGTCCGAGCGGCGGCAGCCCCAACACGGTGTGTCCTTCAGCGGGTTGCTCGCCGGCACTGCTGCGATCGAGGGCCGCACCGACCTCACGCTCTCCGACTACGCGGAGGAGATCGTTTCGGGAGGGTTCCCGGCGATGCGTCACCTCAGCGGCCGACCCAGGGATCGGCAGCTCGACAGCTACATCGACAGAATCGTCGACCACGACCTCCCCGAAGCCGGTTTCAGCGTCCGTCGGCCAGCGACCGTCCTCGCCTGGCTCCGCGCGTACGCCGCTGCGACCGCCACCACGACCTCGTGGGACAAGATCCGCGACGCAGCCACCAGCGGCATCGACGACAAGCCCGCGAGGACGACCACCCAGCCTTACATCGAACTGCTCACCGCGCTGCGGATCCTCGACCCGATCCCTGCATGGATCCCGTCGAACAACCACCTCCACGCACTCACCGGCGCACCGAAGCATCACCTTGCCGACCCCGCGCTCGCTGCTCGGTTGGTCAGAGCGAACGCGTCCCAACTGCTCACCGGGGCGAACCCGACAACGTCGATTCCACGCGACGGAACATTTCTCGGCGGGCTGTTCGAATCGCTCGCTGCCTTGTCAGTGCGCACGCTGGCGCAAGGCTGCGACGGCCGCGTCTCACACCTGCGCACCAAAGGCGGCCGACGCGAGATCGACTTCATCGTCGAGGCAGACGGCGGCATCGTCGCCATCGAGGTCAAGCTGTCCGCAGCCGTCACCGACACCCACCTCTCGCACCTGCACTGGCTCCGCGCCGAACTCGGCGACGACTGCATCGACACCGTCGTGCTCAACACCGGCCCCGAGGCCTACCGACGCCCCGACGGGGTAGCGGTCGTACCGCTCGCCCTGCTCGTCCCATAGAGCAGCTGATGGGAGAAACACGAGGTCTCGGAGAGAGGCGGCCGCTGGCCTTCGCCGCACATGGCTAGCGGTTGCGCAACAGGTCGTTGCACAACCACCAGCGCGAGCGAGGCCGGCTTTCCAGATCGGAGGAGTGTTTCGTTCCCGATCCGAGCCCGAACAGAACGCCCGGCGAGTCGCGTCGGCGCAGCGCTTTCGGTTCAGCGGCGAGTGTCGAGGCAGTTGGCGAGCGTGTCTGAGGCACGCTGGTCGGCGGGTTCGGTGTAGTGGGCGTAGATGTCCAGCGTCGAATCCTCGGATGAGCGCGCCGGCCGTGGCGCGGAGTCACCTCGGCTGCCAACCGCCGAACGAGATCTGAGGTCGCAGCGCCACGCCGAAATGTAACGAGGGCAGCGGTACATATCCTTACATTCCGACCAGTCACCACCGTCGCCGCATACGCGCCGATCTGACACTGGCTGGCGCTCGCAGCGTGAGTCGACGTGACGGCTCTCGTGTCAACCTCGGGCAACTTGCCACTCGTCGAAGTCAATGGCGTACTCGACGTCGCCTTGCTCGTCGCCAGGGATGCGCACCGGCCACTCGGCATGGAAGGTGCGCACGAGGCGCATGCCGGCCTTCTCCATCACCCGCCGCGACCCCACGTTGACGGCCATCGTCTCGGCCAGCACTCGGCGTATGCGCCCAGTCGAGAATCCCCGGTCGATCAGCGCGATCGATCCCTCGGTCGCAAGGCCCTTGCCCCACGATGACGCGATCAAGCGGTACCCGAGCTCGGGCTCGTCATCACCGTGACCGTCGCCCGGCCGGAAGTGGAACCAACCGAGGAACCGTCCAGTCGCCCGCTCGATTGCCGCCCAGAACCCGAAAAGGTCGGACCGCTCGTGGTATCCCAACCAGTGCTCGATCATCTCGACCGTGTTGTCGCGGGTGACCGGTTCCCCGTCCTCCACGAATCGCCGCACAAGCGGGTCGCTGTCGAGCGCGAGCAGCTCATCGGCATCCTCGAGCGTGAACCGTCGAAGCACAAGTCGATCGCTGGTCAGCAACACGATCGGATCCGCCACGTGCCAAGCGTTGCAGACCTGGACGCGACACCCGTGACTCGCCTCGTCGAGGGTGTCGAACGTCGGATTGAAGAGAGAACGGGGCTTCGGGGTGGCTCACAGCCTTGGAAACGAGAACGAGTACGGACCGCACCCAGACGGCACCGAAGACCGTGCTGAGCTCGAACCGCGCCGGGTGCCGACGACGCAGATATCTACTCTTCGAGTCCGGCTGCGATGTTGTCGCCATGGTCGACGTCGAGCCGGCCGGCGGAACCCAATAGATGCCCAGCCGATGGCATCAGGTCCTCGGCAGCGTCACGCAATCCCTGGGCGGAGAGCGTCGACGGATCTCCGGCCTCTTCGTCATCGGCATCTTCCAGAGATTGCCTGGGAGCTATCGATCGCCGACTGCGCACCGCGGAATGGCTCTCGGAGGGAACCAGATCGCCGGGCCAACACAAGGGACTGCGTCGCGGAGCGATCGGGTCACAGCGGCGTGAGTGAATGGGGTTAAGGCCATCGTGTGACCTCCGGGCGACGGGATGCTGCTCCTCGTGCCGGTCATTTCTGCCCGTCGTCTCGGCCACACAGACAGCATGGGGACTCGCTCACGGCCTGCGAACACGGCTGAACGGTCGGGCGGGCTCGGATGGATCTCACCCGGGTGAGATGCACGATTAGGTGAGGCGGTCGCCTGTCGATGCGTCGATTGTGGACGTATGACCACCACGACCCGACCTGTTCTGCCCATTCGTCTCGCCACGATCGCCCTCGCCGCTGTGTTCGCAGCCGGATGCGGCACCGACACGGCCACGACCTCTCCCTCACCACCACCTTCCGCCGCCACCACGGTGCAGACGACTGCAAGCTCCACAACGAGCGCCACTCCGACAACGACGGCTGCTTCGTCAACCAGTCCCACTCCGACAACCAGTCCACCTTCGACAACTGGTGCCATTTCGAATGGCTCCGTGCAACGTCTGCTCGATCAATGGGCGAGCGAAGGTCGTGGCGGAGTCGCGGTGGCGCTCGCCAGTCGCGACGACGAACTGACCGTTGCGACGGCGGGCATCGCCGCACCGAGCGGCGGCACCGTCAAGCCAGACTCAATGTTTCGGGTCGGAAGCCTGTCCAAAACGTTCGTAGCGGTGATGTTGCTGCAACTCGTCGATGAAGGAACGATCGCCCTCGATGACCTCGTCTTCGACCACGCCCCCGAGCTCACAATCGCTGACGGTGTCACGATCCGCCAGCTCCTCTCCCACCGCAGCGGCCTGCCCGAATACGCCGACGGCGAACTCGCGCCCGCCGTACTGGCCGATCCGGCGAAGACATGGACTCCCGCCGACGTCCTTGCACTCGTCACCGATCAACCACGCGACTTCGAACCGGGCGCGCAGTTCGCCTACTCGAACACCAACTACATCGTCGCGGGACTGCTGCTCGAGCACGTCACCGGAATGACCCTGGCAGAGAACCTGCAATCGCGGATCGTGGAGCCACTCGGTCTGTCCAACACCTATTTCGCCCCCGATGACACACGTACACCGATTGGAGCGTTCTCGAACTCGCTGC
>Ga0073904_10000383_pt1 | contig 31326 bp, 30 predicted proteins | sample KloWWTrecipitate_FD_66668 | JGI IMG/M metagenome (GOLD analysis project Ga0073904, IMG submission 66668) | Active sludge microbial communities from Klosterneuburg, Austria, studying microevolution and ecology of nitrifiers - Klosterneuburg... | ecosystem: Engineered > WWTP > Aerobic digester >... | reverse complement strand
AGCATTCGTACGATCGTCGCCTTCATTTCGCGGCGGTCGACCACGATATCGACCATACCGTGTTCAAGTAGGAACTCGCTACGTTGAAAACCCTTGGGAAGTTTTTGCCTGATCGTTTGCTCAATGACGCGTGGCCCCGCAAAGCCGATCAGAGCCTTAGGCTCCGCCAGAATGACATCCCCGAGCATCGCAAAGCTCGCCGTAACACCACCGGTAGTCGGATCTGTAAGAACGGAGATGAAAGGCAGCCTTTCCTCGTGTAGTCGGGCAAGTGCGGCGGAGATCTTGCCCATTTGCATAAGGCTCAGAGTGCCCTCCTGCATTCTGGCACCGCCCGAAGCAGAAAAGATTATTACCGCACCGCGATCCCTAACGGCGTACTCGATCAGCCGCGTTATCTTCTCACCGACGGCCGAGCCCATCGAACCGCCGATAAAGGACATATCCATTGCACCGGCGTAAACAAGGTGTCCACCGGCAAGGCCCTTGGCAGATATGATCGCCTCGGGCAATCCGGATGATGCGATCGCCTGATCTAGACGATCTGTGTATGGCTTGGAATCGACAAATCCGAGCGGATCGCCTGACGCGACCTCCTCGTCTAACTTTTCAAAACGAGCATCGTCGAAAAGATCGCGGAGTCTCCCCTCGGCGGTATACCGAAAATGGTAATCACAATGCGTGCAAACCTCGTGTGATTCCGTAAGTTCCCGCTTATAAAGCGCACTATCGCACTCCGGGCATTTAACGAAAATACCCTCGGTCTTTACTACCCTTTCTCCGTCGACCCCTTGGCCGTCTATCCTCGGACTGTCTCGGCGAAACCATGACATATATATTTGATTTGAACCAATTTCAAAGGTTATCACACGTCATTAAAGCGGTAAATGATTCGAATAGAAATTGGGACACTCGAGGTTAGTAAAAAATATATGAATGAGCCAACGTCGCCGATACGCGACGTTTAATTTACGTCTCGACTGGATTGTCAACTTGGCACCTGAAATTGCTTTGGAGTTCGAAAAGCAAATACGTGTTGTTTTCGTTTGGAACTGTCGGCGACAAGCCGATCGCCGAGGACTATGATGCCGACGGAAAGACTGATGTCGTGTTCTTTAGCACTTAAAACACGACGTGGCATTTACTAAATGGATTCACATCGGCCATTTTCAGCAGGGCAAATGATACACCGCTTCCCGATGCGTATCTCCCGGAGCCGTGTACTTTTATGAAAGTACCTTCAGCATTTGCGAATGTAGCAGGCCGTTGCTGGCGCAAATAGGCGGCGAATAGATGCTGAACGGCTTGCCGTCGTAATAGCTCAGTTGCCCGCCGGCCTCTTCGATCAGGAGTACGCCGGCGGCGACGTCCCAGGGATTTAACCCCTCTTCCCAGAAACCGTCGAATCGGCCGCACGCCACATACGCCATATCTATCGCCGCCGAGCCGTCACGGCGCACCCCTCTTGACGACAAGAGCATTTCCGTCAAGTGGCGGGCAAAATCGTTTCGATGTTTGATGTCGTAAGGAAAGCCTGTGACTATCAGAGCATCACCGAGATCCTCGCAATTCGACACACGGATCGGTTTACCATTGAGCGAAGCTCCGCCGCCGCGTTCAGCAGCAAAAAGCTCATTTCGAGTGGGGTCGAAGGTCACGCCAATGACGATCTCGCCGTCGTGCTCAAGTGCGATAGTTACGCAAAAGCACGGATATCCGTGAGCGAAATTTGTCGTCCCGTCGAGCGGGTCAATGATCCATTTCCACGTATTTTCACCGCCGATCACCACTGCGTTACCCGACTCTTCGGCCAGTATCGAGTGCCGCGGGTAATAGGACTTGATGCGTTCGATAATTAGAGCTTCGCTCGCCAGATCGGCTGCGGTGACGAGATCGATATCACCTTTTTTATGAACCGCGATGCCGCGATCAAATTTTTCGAGAAGGATTTGCCCGGCCTCGCGAGCAGTTTCGATGGCAAAATTTAGCATCCTCTAATTTCATCATTACAACACTGAAACTTCATACGTGATGCGAAAAGATCAGCGGTATGTAACGCGATGATCGCAATCACAACGTCTTTGGATTCCAAGTCAATATGACAATGCTGAATCACATTCTACCGCATAAAAATGTCAACATAATCAGCGGCGACATCACACGGATTATCTATTTGCTGCATACGCCAATATTTTCGTTTTCCCGTAATACGAAAGATCATCTCGCCCTTTCGCTCACAAGCAACCCCACCGTTGATATGGCTAATCTTGGTGATAATAGTTCCGTCGAACGTAAATTCCTTTGCCGAAATCGACGTGATAAACCCGTCAACCGTAACAAAATCGTTATTCTCGCGGCTCTTTTGCTCGCCTTTGACCGAATAGACTCCCTTATTTACCTTGACTACGGCACTTCCAAAATAGTCCCAACTGATCCACTGCAACGCGAGTTTGTGTTTTCCGGCCAACAACCTCGCGGCTGACGCACTTTTGACGGTTGTCTTTTGCTGAGCAAAGACTCCGGCCGTTAAACCTAAAATCAACAAAAACAGCACTGCAAATCGTTTCATATTATTTCCTCAGCCTACGGTCGGCTACTGCCAAAAACTCTCGCACCTGGTCATTCCAAAATACCCAATCGTGTATTCCGGGATGCTCCCGATATTCGTGTGCAATTTTTTTCTCATTCATTAATGCGAGAAATTCACGGTTGTTTGCGATCAGAAAATCTTCTGTCCCGCAAGACTGATAGATAAACGGCAAGCCCTTTATGCGTTCCGAGGTAGATTCGCGGACGATCTTGAAGATATCGTTTGAGTTGCGTGTCTCGCTACCGTCGGCGCCGTAGATCAGTTCCAGAGGCTTCCCGATATTCGACCCTGCGGTTTTTTCACTCCAGGTCGCCGCACCGAGTGCCCCGCTAAAGCTTCCGACAAGCGAGAACATTTCAGGGTACTTGAGCCCCAACTTTAATGATCCGTAACCACCCATCGACAATCCCGCGATCATCCGATGGTCGCGGTCGCCGACTACCCTGAAGTCTTTTTCGATCTCAGTGATCAATTCCTTAATAATATAGCTTTCAAATTTATCGTTAGGCACCGTGGCACTGTCGGTGTACCATCCGTTGTTGCCCTCGGCCGTGACGATCACAAAGTCGTAACCGAACGAGAACTGCTCGACATCGGTTTTGTCGATCCAGTTCTTATAATTACCGGTCAGGCCGTGAAGTAAATAGATCACCGGAAACTTCTCATTGGGCTTTGTTGAGTAATTGGCCGGTAAAATCACACGATAAGGCATATCGCGAGCCATCAGTTTACTCTTAAGCTGACGTTCTTCGACTTTATTCGATCTGGCCGCGACGACCGCCTGAGCAGTTGCCGAATTAACGAAAGCTCCTGACGCACTCAAAATAAGCGTCAGGCTCACAATAAAGTTCAACAAATGTTTTGCTCTCATTTCGCTCCCCGAATAATTATGTAAATAGCTTGCCGAACCATCCGGCGTCCTTCTCTTCGTGATCGACGATCTGTGTCAGTTCACCGGCATCAAGCCAAACCCCTGAACATTTGTCGCAAACGTCGATCTTGATATTCTCAAAATCCGACTCGACCAGCGTACCGTCGCATTTTGGACATTTGATCGCCAGATTTTTCGATTTCTCGAATTCCAGCTTTGACTTCATCTTGGCGATCAGTTCTTTTTCCTTACGATGAAAATACTCGGTTTCATACGCAGTACCGAGATCTTTTAGAGGGTTGGTCATAAATAAAGGCTTACTCCTAAAACAAAATTCTATACTTCAGTCTTGTGCACACTTCGCATCCTTTGGCGGGCCCTTTTCGATCGGCGGATCGTATTGCGTCGCTTAAGATTGTTTTCTGCCCAATCTGAAACTTGCTTTAGCGGGTGCCATTCAAAATCTTCGAGCGGCAGAACCTCGCTTGATGAATCACGAAGGATGAGCGTGCTGAAAGCGACAAAGATGACAATGAAATTGAACATCAGCACAAACGTCATTACTATCCATCCCGGGGCGAATCCAACAGATGCTCTGGCAACAAACTCCGAAAGAGTGGTCGGCGGCCCCGGATGAATATACACCTTTAGTAGCCAACTGAGTCCGAGCAATATGAAGATCCAGAGATAGTTAGCCCGCAGTCGGCGACCGACGGCTTCCCATTCGCTGATCGTAAAGTGCGGCGAGATAAGATCGGACGAAATATGTTCGGCCCATTCCGTATCCGGCGGTATCGTCCGCGACGACAGCATCGGGGCGAAATAGCCTGTCTCAAGCACACGCACGCGATTGGCCCAGACCTCGTAATAACGATAACGGCGGGCCTCCATAAAAAGGAAGATCGAGACCAGTATCGTATTTATCGGAATCGCAAAATGGGGATTTTGCGGGGAACTGAAAACAAATGAGAGCGTTGCTCCGGCCGTGATAACCGCCCAGTTGGTCGTCGCATCCAGGCGACTACGCCATACATTCGATCGCTGGACCTCTCCACGATAGAAATGGACCATTGCGGTATTAAATTCAGCCGGCTGCAGCTTTTGTGCGATCGTTATCGGCGTCGATTTCGGTGTTTGGTTGCGCCGCCGCACTTCATCCGCGAACGCCCGAAAGGATTCGGGGACGCTGGTCGTGTGTATGTCGTCGTCTGTGGTCTGCGTTCCGATCCGGACATCTTCATTCATAAGCTGAACGGGCTGAACAATTGGGGTGAGTGGTCAAATCCCTGCAAGTATATGGTTTAACATTTTCGGTTGATGTATGCAAGAAATATTGCTCGTTGGTGCGTAGTTCACCGGCGGGATATTGCGATAGAATATCGCTGTGCTAGATGAAGATGACGAAAAATGGATGATGCTCGCGCTTGATGCCGCCCGTGCGGCTCAGGATATCGGTGAAGTGCCGATCGGAGCCTGCATCATCAGTAACACCGGCGAATTACTTTCTTCCGGATTTAACCGTACGATAACGGACTGTGACCCTACTGCCCACGCCGAGATCGTGGCTCTTCGCGCGGCGGCAACAGTTGTCGAGAACTACCGCTTAACGGGCGTGACGCTCTATACGACTCTTGAGCCGTGCGCAATGTGCGCCGGGGCTTTGGTCACCTCTCGTGTGAAGCGGGTAGTTTACGGTGCTAACGACGAACGGTTTGGGGCTATTGATACTCATTTTGGGATCGGAAAAGGTAGCGAACTGAATCACCGGATCGAATTTACTTGCGGCGTCTTAGCGGACGAGTGCCGCGAATTATTACGATCCTTCTTTCGCTCAAGACGAAAATAGTTCGCGAACTTGATATTTTCGAACCCAAACACTTATTATTGAAAGTTCGCGGAGAGGTGCGAGAGTGGTTGAATCGGGCAGTCTCGAAAATTGCTGTACCTTTACGGGTACCGTGGGTTCGAATCCCACCCTCTCCGCCATTACATTGTCAGACCATTAGAATGTAACAGCACTTACTTGGTTTAAGCACTAAGGCTATATCTAACCTCATACAGCGATCATAAATTAATCGGAGGGCTACAAAGTTATGCCATTGACCAAAAGATTGACAGCCGAGTTTATCGGCACACTCTGGCTTGTACTTGGCGGTTGCGGTAGTGCGGTGCTTGCCGCAGCGTTTCCAAACTTGGGTATCGGGTTTGCCGGAGTTGCACTAGCTTTCGGACTTACGGTTCTAACAGGTGTCTTTGCTCTAGGGCATATTTCCGGAGGGCATTTTAATCCGGCGGTTTCGATCGGTCTTTGGGCAGGAAAGCGTTTCGACGCCAAAGACGTGCTGCCTTACATCGTGGCTCAGGTATTGGGGGCGATCGCCGGAGCTGGAATACTCTATATTATTGCCAGCGGCAAAGCAGGTTTTAGCTTGGTTGGCGGGTTTGCTGCCAATGGATTTGGTGAGCATTCACCGGGTAAATACGAGATCCTTGCGTGTTTTGTGTCGGAAGTGGTAATGACGTTCTTTTTCCTGATCGTCATCCTAGGTTCCACTCATAAACGTGCTCCGAAAGGGTTTGCTGCGATCGCGATCGGATTGTGCCTTACTTTGATCCATCTGATCTCGATACCGGTGACAAATACTTCGGTAAATCCTGCCCGCAGTACCGGACCCGCAGTATTTGTTCAGGGATGGGCATTTAGCGAATTATGGCTATTCTGGCTTGCCCCGATCCTCGGTGCATTGTTAGCCGGGTTTGTTTTCAGTTGGTTGGGCGATGACGGGAACGCATCTGATTCGGTAATCGTCGAGGAAACGGTTATCATTGAAGAATTGGCAGGTTAACGTTTCGGCCGTGTGAGTTCGCGGCTTCTTTGAAAATTAGTTTAGTACGGAAAGGTGCAAGAGCGGTTGAATTGGCTACATTGGAAATGTAGTGAACCTCAAAAGGGTTCCGTGGGTTCGAATCCCACCCTTTCCGCCATATGGTCTCAGGCTCCGCACAAGGTTTGAGTTGTGAACTCCGCTAGGCGAGGAATCGAGCAACGGTAGCGATTTCAGCTTGTGTTGCGGTAAAGTCTGAGACCACCAATATTTAATAGCTAATAGCTTGTGTCGCATAGCGACGAGGATGATTGATCGAAAGAGGCGATAGGATGTTTCCCGATGGGGATTCCCTTTCGCCTTTTTCGCTTTTCTGTTTTGTGTCATCCAAATGTTATAAATATTACGTTCGATCACAAATATATGAAACGTATCTTTAGTTGCACGCTTGCGGCATTTGTAATCCTCTCGTTTTCGGGTATTGGGACGCTGGCACAGACGATCGGCAACGATGCCGCACTCGTCGCCAAGGCGAAAAAGATCCACGCACAGGTGATCACACTGGACACGCATAATGATATTGACACCCGAAACTTCACTGACAGTGTCAACTATACGCAAGACCTCCCAAATCAGGTCAACATCCCCAAAATGATCCGCGGCGGACTGGATGTCTCCTGGATGATCGTTTATACGGGCCAGGGCGACCTCACCGAAGAAGGCTATAGAAAGGCATATCAGAATGCGATCGAAAAGTTTGATGCGATCCACCGACTCACTGAGAAGATCGCTCCGGACAAGATCGGGCTAGCACTCACGTCGAATGATGTGCGACGCCTCCATAAGGCCGGCAAGAAGATCGCAATGATCGGGGTCGAGAACGGATATCCGATCGGCACCGACCTTGGCAATATACGAAAGTTTGCCGATCTCGGTGCACGATATATGTCTCTGGCACATAATGGGCACAGCCAACTTGCCGATTCCAACACAGGCGAGAGTGATAACAAGTGGCTTTACAACGGCCTTAGTGATCTAGGCAAAAAAGCGATCATTGAGATGAACAAATGGGGAATCATCGTCGACCTCTCTCATCCCTCCAAGCAATCGAATATTCAGGCGTTGCAGCTGACCAAGGCTCCCGTCATTGCGTCACATTCGGGTGCCAGAGCTCTTTGCGATCACAGTCGCAATCTGTCGGATGAAGAACTGGAACTGATCAAACTCAATGGCGGCGTTGTTCAGGCCGTTGCATTCCGAAGCTATGTCAGCAAGGCCAAAAGCGAGTTGCGAGCTGCCAAGACAGCCGAGATCTCAAAGGAATTGGCAGAAAAGGAGAAGTTCACTATCATCCCGAGAGCCGATGTAATGAAAATGTCTGAGGCCGATCGTAATGGCTATATGACACGCATCACCGCATTCCGAGCCAAGACAAACCCGATCATTAAGGAAAGGCTCAAGGAAATTGCACCCGATGTAAATGTTAAGGATTTTGTCGATCATATCGATTACCTTGTCAAAAAGATCGGTATCGATCACGTTGGCATCAGTTCGGACTTTGACGGCGGCGGCGGCGTCGAGGGGTGGGACAACGCAGGCGAGACGTTTAACGTCACCCTCGAACTCGTTCGTCGTGGCTACACCAAGCAGCAGATCGGAAAGCTTTGGAGCGGCAACCTCCTACGTGTTCTCGATGATGTCCAAAAAATTGCTAAAAGACTGCAATCTGTGAAATAGCAGATGCCCCCTTACGGCATAGAACCGAATCACTCTTAGACAGAATGCCCGCCAATTCGGCGGGCATTTTTACATATTCATCAAATCTATTGCAGCGTATTACCACTGCCGTTATAGAGAGCTCTTCGTCTGTTCGCGTTTACTAATCCGGCGTAACGAATTACAATTCAATATTCACAATGAGCTATCAGGTAATCGCCCGAAAATGGCGGCCACAAACATTCGAAGAGGTAACCGGTCAGGAGATCATTACGCACACTCTGCGCAATGCTCTCGAACACGACCGTTTGCACCACGCGTACCTGTTTTCCGGTGCCCGCGGCGTCGGCAAGACGACGACCGCACGACTGCTCGCCAAATCGCTCAATTGCCATAAGACATCAGGGCCCAATCTGACGCCGTGCTCCGGAGCGAATGAGGCAATGTGCCCTTCGTGCCTGGAGATTTCCGAGAGCCGCTCGATCGATGTCCTCGAGATCGACGCCGCATCTCATACCGGGATCGATGACGTTAGAGAAACGATCATTGAAAGTATCAACTTCAATCCTGCTCGCGATCGTTACAAGGTCTTTATTATTGACGAGGTCCACCAGCTTTCTAAGCCGGCGTTCAATGCTCTGCTAAAGACGCTCGAAGAACCGCCCGAACGCGTGGTCTTCGTAATGGCGACGACCGAACTGCATAAGGTGCCCGATACCATCCTGTCGCGTTGTCAGGAATTTCAGTTTCGAACCATTCCGCTACAGAAGATATACGATCGTCTGAAATTGATTGCCGATGCTGAAAAGATCAACATTGCCGAAGATGCCCTTCGCGAGATCGCCCGATCAGGTGAGGGTTCGATGCGTGACGCACAGTCAAACTTCGACCAGGTCATCAGTTTTTCCGGAGAGGCGATCACTGCCGCCGATGTAGCGAGTTCGCTTGGATTTGCCGGCGTTGAGATAATGACCCGCGTTATCACGGCGGTCACCGCACGCGACGCCAAAGATATCTTGTCGGTCGTCGATGACCTTGTCGGACGCGGCCACGATCTTCGCAACTTTTGTCGCGACTTGCTCGGGCTTTACCGCGATATGCTGGTCTATAAGGTCGTCGGCGACGATCCGAAATTCTTTGAAACTGCAGTCATCAGCCCGGAAATGATGAAAGAGTTGAGTAGCGGTTCGACTGAGGCCGACATACTTAGAGCTTTCAACTCACTCGCCGAAACCGAAACGAAACTTAAAGAAGCGACACATTCCCGATATGTGATCGAGATCGGCTTGATCAAACTCATTGAACTCAGACGGGTCGAACCGGTCGAGGATCTGCTACGGCGGCTCGAATCGATCACCGGCGGTAGTTTTGTAGCCACGCCACCTGCATCCTCACTGCATGCCGCCCCCGAAGAAAAAAAAACTCTTAAAATAGCCAATCTCGCCGCTTCTGTTCTTGCGAGTCCGCCTCCCGCAGAGACCGTTGAAGTTGCGGTTGCCGTAACGCCAGTTGAAGTGGAAACGGCGAAACCGCCCCCAAATGCCGTTGCCCCGAATGGGCAAGAACCGGAGTTCCCTCCAGACAACGACATTTTTGAAGAGCCGCCTTTCGATCCCGGATTTGAAGTTTTCGACACACCGCCGATCAACGTTGCTCCGATTGCTCCGACGCGGGAAGTTAGATCCGATCCGTCCAAAATGCCTGTGCGGCGGTTGCCGCCACCCACCGCGGACGAACTCGCACATTTCGACGATAAGAATCTTGATGCTTACTACGAGTTCAAACTACAGGTGACCGGCGACGATCTGCTTCCGATCCGTCAAAAATCGGAAATTATTAAAGCTTTATTGGATGAAGAAACGGTGATTCCCCGACAAATCCCGCGTCCGGTAACGGCACCGAAGATCGCGGCGGCGGTGGCCTATGACCTCAGCGATATGATGTCAACTGTCGAAGACGATATTTCGCCCTCAGAAATGCCAAAGTTGGGAGTTAGCCCAACCGACGACGAACTCCAGGCTTACGCAGCAGTCCATCCCGCTGTGCGTCGAGTTGTAAATGTTTTTCGCGGCAAGATCGTCGAAGTGAGTGACAATCGTCCGAAACCCCGAACATAGCTCGGGCACCCATCGTATTATTTTGATATAGTTATTGGGATCGTTACATATTGAATGAGAAGAACCTCTTTAATTGATCGGATCGGCTTATTCGGGGCTGTTTTGGTTTTGTTTTGTGCGGCTATTCCTGCATTTGGCCAGGACCAACCGTGGTCGCAAAACACTTCACCATTGCCGGCCCCTACCGGATTTGTCAATGATTATGCCGGTGTCATAGACGCCGTGACCAAACAACAACTCGAAAGCAAACTCAAACAATTTAAGGAGACTACCTCACCGTCAGTCGAGATCGCGGTAGTGACGGTTAAGTCGACCGGTGATCGAGCGATCGTTGATTATTCGCTGGCTGTTGCTCGCGGATGGAAGATCGGATCAAAACTCGACGACAACCCAAGTGCCCTTTTGCTCGTCGCCGTAGATGACCGAAAGTACTTCACGCAGATCAGTAAGGACCTCGAGGATGAACTCCCGGATGGGGTTGCGGGCAGCCTACAGCGTCAATATTTAGTACCTGAATTCCGAAAAGGCAATTACGGAAAAGGTATTGCGGATACGATCGACGCATATATTGAGACGATCAGAAACAAGGGAAATGCACCTGTACAAAAGCCGGGTGCGACGCCGACAGCGTCACGCGGAGGCGACGGATCGCCCGGCGGCACTTTGTTTTGCTGTCTGATGGTCATAATTCTTTTCATAATCGTTGTCGTCGCTTCGCGCGGAAAGGGCGGTCCGACCAAGGGCGATAAAGGGCGTTGGGGCGGAGGCGGATTTGGCGGAGGCGGCGGAGGCGGATCGGGTGCCTTGCCGTGGATCATAGGAAGTATCCTTAGCGGTGGCTCAGGTGGATCTTCGTCTTCGTCAGGTGACTGGGGTTCGTCATCGGGCGGCAGTGATTGGGGCGGATTCGGCGGCGGCGGTGATTTCGGCGGCGGCGGGTCCGGAGGAGATTGGTAGAAGATGAAGCAGCACTTTCAGGCATTTATTGACGATCTGGTATCGACCCACGGCAGCAACCTGGCCTCGGTCATTCTCTACGGTTCTGCGGCGGCAGGTGACTTCGTCCCTCGTCAATCGGATTTCAATATTCTTATCGCATTGAAAAAGATCGGTCCCGAGGAACTTCGCAGTGCTCACGGGTGCGTACGTGAATGGCGGCGAATGGGAAACCCTGTTCCTGTATATTTCACCGTCTCGGAATTGCAGAACGCGGCGGACGTCTTCCCGATCGAGTTTTACCAGATGAGTATCGCCCACAAAGTGCTTTATGGTACCGACGTGCTGGCAGGACTTAACATATCTGACAAATTTCTGCGGCATCAGGCCGAGTACGAGCTTCGCTCAAAACTCATCCAGCTTCGACGACAGTATATACCAGCGTCGATGTCGGTCGAGGGCCTCACGGCACTAATGGCCGAAAGTCTTTCGAGCTTTGCTGCTCTATTTCGTGCCGTATTGATCATCAAGGGAGTAAACCCGCCGGTCACAAAACACGAGATCGTTGAAATGACGGCTCAGCACCTCGGCGTAGACATTACGCCGTTTGAGAAAATATTCAATATCCGTGAAAATAATGCAGCCGGAACATTGAATGAGATTTCTGCAAACGCCCTCTTTGGCGAATATATGGAGCAGATCGAGAAAGTAATCGACGCAGTGGACGCCGCCGGACAGTGACAAACCGCGGTTTATTGGCAAATTTATCACTATCAGGAGATCTAATATGAAAAGAGCGATTTTATTATCAATAGTTTTGTTTGCGGCATTCGGCCTCAGCGGATGCAGTTACAATGACCTTACGGCTAAGCAGCAGCAGATCAAGGGCAAATGGGCGAACGTCGAAAGTGCGCTCCAAAGACGTGCTGACCTCATCCCCAATCTAGTCGAAACCGCCAAAATGGCGGGTATTCAAGAGCAGGAAGTATTCGGCCAGATAGCAGATGCCCGTTCGCGTCTATTGAATGCAACCGGCGCGGCACCGACGACGCCAGGAGGCGACAAAACACCGGAGCAAAAGCAGGCAGTGATCGACGCCAACAACAGTTTCGGCGGCACTATCGGACGCCTTTTGAGTCTTCAGGAAAACTATCCCGTGTTGCGATCGAACGAAGCATTTATGAAGGTGCAGGATGAGCTTTCGGGTACGGAAAATCGGATCAACACTGCTCGCTTGGATTTTAACGATGCAGTTACGTCCTATAACACCACTCGCAACTCGTTTCCGGCCGTGCTCACCGCAGGCTTGCTTGGCTTTAAGGAAGAACCATTTTTCCAAGCTGACCCGGCAGCCAAGACTGCTCCGAGCGTAGGTGATGCTAATTCAATGCGTAAGACGCAACCTGCGGCACCCGTTGCTCCACCCGTACCGGCGGCACCGGTAGCACCGGTGAACGCGGCACCGACTAAGCCGTAGTTGACTTGTGCTCAGATCAAGAAAGGACACGAAACAGATCGGGATCATCCCACCTTGTTTCGTGTCCTTTTAATTAGTTTTGACGTGACCGGCTAAAATCCTCTTGAATTACACATCGAGCAATGATCGCAGGGCTTGTTTCCGGGTTCAAAACCGCAAGTCGCCCCGTCTGGTTCATTTGCGAATACAGTATCCGCCAACGCTTCGAGCATTTTGAGTTTTTGCAGGCTTGGGTGCTTCTGGGCAGAAAGTAACGATCGTCGTTGGTCGTTCGAATGTGAAGACTCCAGTGCGTCGAGGCGTCCGTTTATCGTATCGAGTAATGTTCTGATCGCTGCGAGGTCGCTCGGATTCGAGTCGGCAGTGATAAGTTGGGCGATCTGTGAAGCCAGGTCTTTGATATTGCCGCTTTCCATTTCCAAAACTATTTAGTAACTCCCGGCAAAAGATCAATGTAGTCCACAACCCCAACTATCGCCGAATCAATTGCGGCACCGGCCTGGCCCGTGGACGCGGTCGATGCTCCCCAACCTTCCTGAACGATTATTACCGTGTCACCCTCGCCGGCATTGACAGAGTCCAGAGCGATGCAAGTGTACTCCATATCTTCGCCCTCCGGAGTGATCTGGCGGCAAAGCATTATACGCGTGCCCTCGTAACGCTGATTTTTCTGCGTTGCGACGACGTTGCCGATAACCCTTGCCAAAAGCATTTAATTTATCTATCCCTGAAAAACGTGGGCCTCAGAATCGATGATCCCGACGATCGTACAGTCAGTCGGCGTCTCGTCGCGTTTGAATGGAAACGAAGCCTCTTTTCCGCGACACCAAAAGACCAACTCACCCGTACCGGCACCGACGGCATCAAGTGCGATCATCGGCGAACCCTTTGGGTTGAGATCCGCATCCAGCGTCTGCACGATCAGCATCTTTCGGCCCTCGAGCGTCTGATTTTTGACAGACGAGACAACGGTTCCGATTACACGAGCGATCTGCATTTAAGTATTAACGAGGAATCTGTAGAATTACTTCCCGGCGGCGGTAAAATCGATCTCATCGATCACGCCGATGATGGCCGCATCGACCGGACAATCTTTGTTGCCCTCAGCGAGTCTCGCCGATGAACCGGAAACCACCATCACCTTTTCGTGGTAACCCGCACCGACAGTATCGACCGCCACCGTGTAGCCGCTCTGATCCGAGCCATCCAAATTGATGGGCTTAACAATGAGCAATTTCTTGCCCAATAGCCGTTCATCTTTCTGTGTGGACACAACAGTGCCTAAAATGCGTGCGATTATCATTTGTGCGTTGCTGGTTGCCCGCAGTTGCGATAGATTTCACCGTCGAACCGCAATCAATTACTTTTTGACGATCGGTAAAGTTTCGTCGACGCTTGCGTGCGGACGCGGGATAACGTGAACGCTCACAAGTTCACCGACGCGTCTGGCGGCTGCCGCCCCGGCATCAGTTGCCGCTTTTACAGCGGCGACATCTCCGCGGACGATCGCAGTGACAAATCCGGCTCCGATCTTTTCGTATCCGACGAGCTGTACGTTGGCAGCTTTGACCATTGCGTCGGCCGCTTCGATCATTGCCACGAGGCCCTTACATTCAACCATTCCCAATGCTTCTTGCATTTAGTTTTGCTCCTAAAATTACTTGTAGAACTCTACGTTTTGTTAAGTCTAACTCAAGTTGGCCGCTTGGCTCAAAAGCTCTATCAATTCTTCTCGCGTCAGCGACACTTTCGCACCATTTCCGCCTGTCTCTACGTTCGGCTCACTCTTAGAACCGCACACGATCCCATTGTCATGTAGATACCCGCACGACTGACATCGTGCGGCATCGGTCAGGTATCCGGCTTTCTCTCGGATGTTAATAAGCTTTTCGATAGCGTCGGCCGGCAGATCGACGGCGCCCCCGAGTGTTTTGGCGAGTATCGCGATCTTGGCCGTGTGTTCGAGAGTCTCCAGGCGGTCAAACGCCTGCCAGAGGTCTTCGCCGTATGCGACCGCACCGTGGTTTGCCATCAGAAGTGCATTGTGGTGTTCGACATACGGTTTCATAGCCTCGGTCAACTCATTTGTGGACGGTGTACCGTAATCGGTCAAGGGCACACAACCGAGAGTCAGTATGACTTCCGAAAGAATCGGCTTGTCGATCGCAAGGCCCGCGACGGCAAAGGCGGTTCCGTGCGGCGGATGAGCGTGACATACGGCTTTTATATCCGGACGCATCTTGTAGATCAGCAGGTGCATCGCGAGTTCCGAGGATGCCTTTTTGTCAGTCAGCGGCTTGCCGTCCATATCGGTCAGAGCCAGACAATCCTCCGTCATTCGTCCTTTGCACGTCATCGTCGGAGTCGCAAGTACCGTATCGTTATCAAGCCGAAAACTTACGTTGCCGTCCGAGGACACAACGTAGCTTCGTTCGTAAAGTAATTTGCCGATCTCAACGATCAGTTTTCTAGCCTGAGATTCGTCCATAAACAAGGAATCCACAGATTAACATAACAACTCGGTGCCAGTTAACCTGTGGAATCGAATATCGAAAATTCTAACGGTGAACGTGATGTGTCGCCGGCGGGGGAACGTGGCCGAGTGGCAACTCTTCCATACTCCTCAAATCCGCATCCGTTGAAACTGCCGGCAGATCTTGCTGAAGTTCTCGGATCTGGCTCTTCAATTCAAAGTTCTCCTGCCGAAGTTGCTCCATTTCGACACGTATCTGGCGTTTATATTCCCGATTCATTCCCCTATGGCGGTTGCCGAATCGTCCGCCGCCGATAGTTACGAAAAAGCTCGCAATAAACAGCCCCAACGAGAAAGCCCCGATGAACGGCACAATACGTTTAATAAATCCCTTCGTGTCCATTTAATTAAAACCTCAATACTACTATTCGATCACTATAAAGGAAATACGTCGGCATCACCCGATCGGATTCAAAAAAAGACGGTTAACACACAACCGTGGCGGATACCGTAAAACACCAAAGCTATTCAATGGACGACATCCGCTACATCTATCATATAACTTCGAACGGCTCGTGAAAAGCCTTTTTCATCGCGCACCTAAATTTCACCAACATTCTTCATGATCTTGACCCGTCAGTGGTAAAGATCGGCACTACGGTAAAGTTCAAGGTTGCAAAATCATTTGTCGTAGTTAAATGACGCCCAAGTCTACAAACGCACCAATAATCACGACGCGTTGCTCACGATCAAGACTCGGAATAATAGTAAGATGATAGCGGAGCGACAATACGTTGTATCAAAGAAGACGAGTCGTACAAGGCCGAGGACTCATCGACGGGTAGACCGATCAAACTCGAAAAACGCTAACTGCATCGTTGCCGATACCGATATTTTGATCTAAACTCAGCGTTTTACCGAGCAATACACAATGATCGCTTACCTGTCCGGCAAACTCTTAGAAAAGCACGCTAATACTGTGATCATCGACGTCGGCGGCGTCGGGTACGAGGTCTCGATCCCGTTGTCCACCTTTTACGAGTTGGGTGATATCGGTACCGAAATTAGTTTGCGGATCTTTACACACGTCCGCGAAGACGCCATTCAGCTATTTGGGTTTAAGACGCTGCGCGAACGTGACCTTTACCTTCGTCTGATTTCAGTTCAAGGGATCGGTGCAAAATCAGGTATTACGATGCTGTCGGGAATGAGTGCGGACGAGATCATTCTGGCTCTTCGCACCGACGATCTGGCACGTCTGACATCGATCCCGGGAGTTGGACGCAAAACCGCCGAACGGCTTGTGATCGAACTCCGCGACAAGGTCGGCGAACTTGTGCAGGGCGGTAACTCTGCTTTGGATAACGTCAGCGGAGCTCAAATTCCGGCCGACGATATATTCGAGGACGCTGTCTCAGCACTCACCAACCTGGGGTATCAAAGGCCTTTGGCAGAAAAGTCTCTCAAACAAGCGGCACAGGAAGGCGTCGAAATGTCGGTTCAAAAACTGCTTCGTCGCGGCCTGCAAATTTTGGCAAAATAGACGCCCTCAAATGCTCGAGATCGCCCGACATCTACGCAACGACCTTGCTCGCCTTGACCACAAAGCACTTTTTGCACTGGTTTATGCCGCCATCGGGTTGACCTGTATCACATATTTCAAAAATCCCGACTACCTCGCAGCGATACTTGCGAATACGCGGTTTGCCGCGATTGGAGATGAGGCTGCACGTCCGACCGCCAACAATTTATACAGTCTGATCTGGTGGGTAGCGGTTTCGATGACCTTCTACTTTGTTATTCCCGTATTGTTCGTAAAATTCGTACAAAAGCGGAATTTGAGTGACATTGGGATCGCATTTGCCATCGAGAAAGGCTTCTTGAAACTACTTTTCTTTTGCATCGCTGTTATGTTGCCGATAGTTTACTGGATGTCGCTGACATCTAGTTTTTCGGGTAAATATCCCTTTCTTAAGGTCTATAACGGTGATCCATACCTTGGTTCGACACTGATCATCTGGGAACTCGTATATTTCCTGCAGTTTTTCGGACTGGAATTTTTCTTCAGGGGTTTTCTGGTTCATAGCCTAAAACCTTCGCTTGGTTTTTATTCGATCCTCGTGATGACAGTGCCGTACTGTATGATCCACTTTCAAAAACCGATGCCCGAGGCGTTTGCTGCCATTTTCGCCGGCATCTTTTTAGGATGGATCAGTTACAAGAACGGTACGATCTGGCTCGGGTTAGTACTTCACTGCACCGTTGCCTTCTCGATGGATATTTTGGCTTTGTACGCTAAAGGGCTATTATTTTGAAAGTGGATACACCTGAGGCAATAGACCTTCGCAATACCGGCTCAGACGAGGAGACTCAGTTTGACACATCACTGCGCCCGACGCAGTTGGGTGACTACATCGGACAAAAGAAGGTAAAAGAAAACCTTCGGGTGTTTATGAAAGCAGCCTTGAAACGCCGCGAAGCACTCGACCACATTCTGCTCTCCGGCCCGCCCGGACTCGGCAAAACCACTCTATCAAATATTGTCGCGAACGAAATGGGCGCGGCGCTCAAATCAACATCCGGCCCGATCATTGAAAAGGCAGGTGACCTGGCGGCGATCCTGACAAATCTGGACGAGGGCGATGTGCTATTCATCGACGAGATTCACCGCCTAAATCCTGCGATCGAGGAGATACTGTATCCCTCGATGGAGGATTACAGCCTCGATATTATGATCGGTCAAGGCACCGCCGCCCGCTCGATCAAACTCGAATTGCCGAAATTCACTTTGATCGGTGCGACCACACGACCGGGAATGTTGACGGCCCCGCTTCGGGGGCGATTTGGCATTGTCTTTCATCTTGATTTCTACGGCACCGAAGACCTGCAAACCATCTGCGAACGCTCAGCCGGAATTTTGAACGTCGAGATCGACGCGAGTGGATCGCTCGAGATAGCCCGCCGCGGGCGTGGAACGCCGAGGATCGTCAATCGTCTACTCCGGCGTGTTCGCGACTTTGCCGAGGTCGATCACGACGGTCGGATCAACGAGCACGTCGCCGGCGACGCTCTCGACCGAATGGAGGTCGACAGCTTTGGACTTGATGAGATCGACGCCAAATTGCTAAAGACCATCATTGAGAAGTTTGACGGCGGCCCGGTTGGCCTGAGCACGATCTCGGCCGCCATTCACGAAGAAAAAGAGTCGATCGAGGAGATCATCGAACCATATCTGCTCCAGATCGGTTTTCTGAATCGCACTCCGAGAGGTCGAACTGTCACCCGACGAGCCTACGAACATTTCCGAATTCCCCCGCCGCCGTCGGCGGGCATTGCTGCCGGATTGTTTGACGAATGATCATTTGCCCATATTTCTAAACTTCGACGGATCAAATATTGCCGATATAGATCGATTACGCGATAATTAGGTCATTATGAAAATGACTGCAATGATCGCCGTTACCATTCTGGTATTTGCTGCCTCAATTTCAGCTCAAAATCGGTTCGATGGATATAACGTTATCGTCGATGCCGCTCGGACGCACACAAAAGCGACTTGCGCGGTTCGATATGTACCGCCTGCGACGACCATTACGATCACTGACCTAAACCCATCGACAGCGATGAAGGTTTCGTCGTGCGGCGGTTCCGGGGCATCGCTGATACAAAAGACATCCACGACTGCACAAGTTCGTGCTGCCGACACCGACTACAAGTGGTGCTTTCAGGGCGAGGACAAGGCATATCGCATTTCATTTCAAGGCGATCAGTATTCGGGCCCAATAACCTATATCGTTGCCGCAAAATCCGATGAGCGGTCGCGCGGATTTTATAATATCCGCGATTTTGGTGCTGTCGGTGACGGCCAGACCGACGACACGATCGCGTTTAAGAGTGCGATGGCCGCGTTGGCTACGGATAATGGCGGCACGCTAACGATTCCCGACGGCGACTATGTGATCACCTCGCCGGTGACGGTCCCTTCCGGCGTGATCATTCAGGGAACGAACGGTCTCCATTCGATGGCATCGACCAGTGATCTGACTCGCAAGAACCCAGCCCGAATTACTCTACGCGGTGCAAAAACGTCGCTGTTCCGCATCGGAGAATGCACTGAAAACGTGTCATTCAGGGATATTGAGCTTTTTTCCCAAAGCAACGATGACACTAACGGCTTCGAAGCCTACGGTGCATTCATCTCATCCCAGGGCTTTAATTTTGATCGGGTCACATTTCAGAATTTCAATCGTGGCATTAACGCCTATGGACTACCGCAGACAAACCTCGCATGGCAATTTGACTACGTCAAGATCAACGCTTGTCGATTTATATTTAACCGGGACACAGGACTTTTTGTGAACTCCCGCAATACTGACTGGAAGATAACGGGTAGCCTTTTCGTCAATCCGCGAAAGCAGAACGGACAAAATGCCAACTCGATGCACTTTGAAAGGGTCGGAATGGTATTGATCGAGGACACCTTCAGCGGAGGCTTTTCAAACGCACTCGGCGGTACCTTTATCAACATACTCGATAGCGGAACAACGACGATCATCGGGTCGCAAGCCGAGGCGATGACCGCTTCGATCGTGTACAACGCTGTGGAAAATCCCAATGCGGGCGACTATTCTTATCCGATCACGATCGTTAACTCGATCTTTGAGGATCCGATCATTTTCAAGGCTCGCCGCACCCTCGTCTCAACCGGCAGTTTGTATGGAGCTAAGACGTGGTCGGCCGATAATCGCGTCCGCGTTTATTCGACCGGCGACCGATTCTGCTACGACGGCTACATTCTAGGTTGTCGCGGTTTAGGCAAGTCCAATTTTGATCGAGCTACCGTCGTCTTTATGACCGGCCAACCGTCGGAAGGCCAGGTCCAAGGCCACCCGACATTCTTTGGTACCGACGTCCAGTTCGGCTCCGGTGTCCAGTTCCCCGCAATGCCGGTCAACACTCTGCCCGCCGGCAAACCAAACGGAACAATGGTCTACTGCTCCGACTGCCGCCGCTCAACCACCCCCTGCCAAGGCAACGGTAACGGAGCCCCGGCAATGATGGCGGGGAATCAGTGGAGTTGTTTATAGTAGACACCTACAAGGACTGTCGCCAAATGCTCGGATTTGGATACATAGTTTACTTCTCCCCTGCAGAAAACCGGAGGTGAATATGTTTGTATTACGTAATCGATTGACGTTGCCTGATAAGTCTAGAAAGCGGGCATCATTCTGGGTCGTGCTTTTGCCGTTTGTCGCAATCGCTTTTTTTGCTACTACACTAATTGCCCAGAACACGCGCGCCATTAAGAAAAAACAGGTTGTTAAACCAACAATTTCGGGGCGCACGTCTGCAAACTCGAGCAAGATGAGGATAAAGGTTCGCAAGAACGATGTGTCTAGATTTGAGGTTCGAACAGGGACCCCTTCAAGTCCAGCGAGTTTCAATGACGACACTCGTTCGCTTTCGGACGAAGTCACAAACGAGATGAGACAGTTGTTCAATAGTCGCCCGGAATTTGAGTTCGAAACACCTAAAACGGGAAAGACAGAGATCGTACCAACAGACCGAACCTTGGCCAGGCCGGACATCATTCCGCTCGCGCCGATGCCGACCCCTGCACTTACCTTCAATGGGATGAATCTTACGGCAAACGGAGCAGGTTGGCCGCCCGATACGGTTGGCGATGTCGGGGTAAATCACTATATTCAAGCAGTAAACTCGTCAGTTCGAATCTTCAATAAGGCCGGCACGACACTGTCTACATTCACGTTTGCATCCTTATGGGCGGCAGCGGGATCGGGGACGCCTTGTGATACGGGCAATAAAGGCGACCCGACCGTTGTGCATGACCCGAACACCGGCAGGTTCGTCGTGGCCGACTTTGCATGGAGCAATACTAAGGACGGCCCCTACTACGAATGTGTAGCCGTATCAAAAACCAGCGATCCAGTCGTGGGTGGTTGGTGGCTTTATGCTATCCGATCAGATGACGCTACACATCCATGGCTACCGGATTATCCCAAAATGGGCATTTGGCGCGACGCACTATATATGGGCACCAATATGTTCGATTGCACAAATTCATCATGTTCGGCAGCGACGTACCAAGGGGCCCGAGCATACGCCTTCAATTTTGCAAAAATGGCAGCCGGACTAACTCTTACTGCCAATGATGTTCAGGTAGTAGATATGGGCTCCAGCCGATTTACCGTAATCCCTGCTAATTATCGCGGCACCCTGCCGCCGCCGAGTACTCCAGCCTACTTTGTGGGTGAATCAGGGTCGCTATACGCATTCGAAGTGTTCAAGTTTAGTGTTAATTTCACCACACCTGCACTTTCTACCTTCAGTGGACCGACAAATGTAACCCAGTCGAGTTACACGGTCGGGTCCGCCACCTCTCCAGTTCCGGCAGGGGGGAGCGGTTCGATCGAAACGCTTAACGAGCGGATGATGATGCAGGCACAATATCGAAATATCAGCGGCGTCGAGTCCGTGTGGGTTAACCATTCGACCGGCACGGCTTCCACCAGCACTCCGGTTAGCATTCAATGGGCCCAGATCAATGTTACAGGCGGCACTGTGGTAACAACTCCCGTCCAACAGCAAATTTTTAATAATGGAGCCGACGGCGTAAATAGGTTTATGGGATCTCTTGCAGTTGATCGATTAGGAAATATGGCGATCGGATATACTGCCGCCAGTTTGACGTTGGCTCCGGATATCAGATATGCAGGCCGGCTCGCGAGTGACACGCCGGGGACATTGCCGCAAAGTGAGGTCACATTGCTACCGTCCGTGGCTCGCAGTGTTCAAACGACCTATACGCGATGGGGTGATTACAGTTCTATGTCGGTGGACCCTGTGGATGATTGCACGTTTTGGTATACCAATCAGTACTACGCCGCTGTAGGAACGGACTGGAATACTCGTGTCGGTAAATTTGTCTTCCCAGGATGTAGCTCTCCCACCGCAGGAAATGTTATTGTATCCGGTCGCGTTTTACTAGCGAACGGAATCGGTGTAAGCGGAGCATCCGTCACAATCGCCTCCCCTGACGGGTCAACCAGAAGCGTGCTGTCGTCACCGCTTGGTTATTACAGTTTTACCGGCATCGAGTCAGGCCAATCATACATCGTTCAGGTTTCGTCCAAACGATTTAGTTTTACATCGAGAGTCCTGACGGTAGACAACACAATCGAAAATCTAGACTTCGTCGCACAATAATAGCTCAAATGGAGCAATAAAAAAGAGCCTCGCCGATCGGCGAGGCTCTTTTTACTTTCTACAGGTCGGCTATCCGACTAATCGTCTTCTTCGTCCATCGCTAGCAGCGAGGCTGAGGTTACGAGGTCGTCTTCGCCGCATTTGATGAGCGTGACGCCCTGGGCACTACGACCAGTTTCGCGGATCTTGTCGACGCCCAAGCGTATCAATTTGGCCTGTTGGGTGATGATCATGATCTCGCTGTCGTCCTCGACCGGAAATGCCGCAACGACCTTGCCGGTCTTTTCGGTCGTCTTCATATTGATGACGCCGATGCCGCCGCGTTTCGTCAGGCGATAGCTATCGACCGTCGTCTGCTTGCCAAAGCCCTTTTCAGAAACCGAAAGGATCTTTTCAGTCCCCTCGGGTGAGACGGCACATACTGAAACAACGAAGTCACCTTGCCTGAGATTTACGCCACGCACGCCGCGTGCGACGCGTCCCATCGGGCGAACGTCAGACTCGTTAAACTTCACAGCCATTCCGTCGTGTGTTGCGATAAATATCTGCCGCTTTCCGTCGGTGCGGATGATATCGAGCAGTTCGTCACCCTCGTCGATGTTGATCGCATTGATGCCCGAGGCACGAATGTTCTGGTAATCGGCTAATGACGATTTCTTGATAATGCCCTGCTTGGTGACCATCGTCAGATAGATCTCCTCAGCAAAGTCGCGAACCGGCATAACTGCCACCAGTTTGCGTTCTTGGGAGAGTTGTACGAGATTTACCACGGCCTTGCCGCGTGCTGACGTATCGCCCTCAGGGATCTCGTGGACCTTCATCTTAAAGACCTGGCCATCATCGGTGAAGATCATCAGATAAGCGTGTGTCGAGGCAATAAATAGATGCTCGACAAAGTCTTCATTCTTCGCCTTAGCCCCGAGACGTCCCTTGCCACCACGTCCCTGACGGGTGTACGCCGTCACGGGCGTACGCTTGATGTAGCCGGCATTGGTGACCGTGATCGCCACGTCTTCGTCGGGAATCAGGTCCTCGATACTCAGTTCGACTCCGGCATCCACGATAACGGTCCGCCGTTCGTCACCAAAAAGTCGTTTGACCTCGATGAGTTCATCCGTAATGACCTGACGTAAAACGCTTTCGTTTTGGAGAATATTTTCGAGTTCGGCAATGTACTTGATGATCTCGGCATATTCGTCGAGAATCTTCTGACGTTCGAGCGCCGACAGGCGACGCAACTGCAGATCAAGGATCGCCTGCGCCTGTATGTCTGAAAAGTCCAGACTCGTGATGACCTTATGCAATTCTTTGACGAACTGCTCTTTCGACTTGTCGCCGGTGACACCGCGCCACGATGCTATTTCGCCTGCGGTCGCGAGATTTGCGGTCAGCCACTGCCTGGCTTCATCCACCGAACGCGAGTTGCGAATTGTCGGGATTATGTAATCCAGTGCGTCGATCGCCTTATTCAAGCCCTCTAAAATATGAGCCCGTGCCATCGCCTTTCGCAGATCAAACTCGGTCCGGCGCCTGACCACTTCGCGGCGAAATTCGACAAAGGCCTCGAGCATCTGCTTGAGCGTCAGTACCTTTGGTTGGCCGTCGACGATAGCGATGCTGATGATGCCGAATGACGACTGCATCGGCGTCAGTTTGTAAAGCTTGTTGAGGACGACCTGCGGGACAGCATCGCGCTTTAGCTCAATGACGATGCGCATACCTTCGCGGTTGGATTCGTCGCGGATCTCGGAGATACCGTCGAGGCGCTTTTCGTGAACCAGCTCCGCGATCTTTTCGATCAAGCGTGCCTTATTGACCTGATACGGCAGTTCGGTGATGACAACCGCGTCCTTCACCCTATCGCCGCGGCCGATCTCGTCAACTACCGCCCGTGCTCGAACCTGAATAATCCCTCGGCCGGTCTTATATGCACGGTGAATTTCCTCGCGGCCATAAATAAATCCGGCGGTCGGAAAGTCAGGCCCCGGAACAAATGTGATCAATTCGTCGATCGTTATCGCCGGGTTGCGGATCAGTTCGATCGTCGCTTCTAATATTTCAGTTAAGTTGTGCGGCGGTATCTTTGTCGCCATTCCGACCGCGATGCCTTCGGAACCGTTAACGAGTAGGAGCGGTATTCGCGTCGGCAAAACCTTTGGCTCAGACAGCGACTCGTCGTAATTCGTCTGGAAATCAACGGTCTCCTTTTCGATATCATCGAGCACTTCGCCCGTGATCTTCGCAAGGCGAACCTCGGTGTAACGCATTGCTGCCGCATTATCGCCGTCGATCGACCCAAAATTACCCTGCCCGTCAACGAGCGGGTAGCGCATTGAAAAGTCCTGCGCGAGTCTGACGACCGTATCGTAAACAGCTGTGTCGCCGTGCGGATGATATTTACCGATCGTATCGCCCACGATACGAGCACTTTTCTTGTACGGCTTGTTGTGGGTATTTCCAAGCTCGTTCATCGCCCACAATACTCGGCGATGAACCGGCTTTAACCCATCGCGAACATCCGGCAGTGCTCGGCCAATGATGACCGACATTGCATAGTCGAGATACGACCGCCGCATCTCGTCTTCGATATTGATCTGATTACGTTCTAGTGCGTCCATGTTCAGTAATATTAGGAAACTAAGAGTCAAAAGTCCGCTAGATTTTTATTAAGCGAATCAAAAGTTAACAGCCGAAAAAAAGTGTGGATTAAGATCCAAATCTAATGTATTATCAAGTCTACAGGCTTGATAGCCTGCAACGCAACACCCTGAGACGTTCGCACTCAGTATCTCATCCTTTAGCATGTTTCATTTCAATCGATTTCTCGTGATATGCAGTTATGCCAGCCACTAAAACCTCGATTGAAAATCGTAGCTATTATCATTATTCGCTTAGGCTCGTCGTTCTGGCCAGGGTGAAATCTGGGCGCGGCGTAACATGGGAGGAATCAGCATAGGCCAAAGATGCTTCCGCGACCGGTGTCTGCTCTCACATGCGAAGGCCCATCAGGCGAGGCAGGATAGTACTGCTGTCGTTAGAGTTACCACCTGATATGCGCAGGTTTGACCAAGACAAAAAGGAGTACGCGGTATGGGTGATCGTTCGTCGGTGCATTCGTATCGCGGTTGGCACTACGGAATCGAAATACGCAACTGCGTGCGCGTTTGTCGGCAAATCGCCGCCTTCAGGATTTGCTGAACACCCGACACGCATCTAAAGCATCTCGCGAGGTAAGTTCGGTCCCGATGGATTTTGTCAGGTAATTGATCCCGGTAGCCGGTTTCAGGGAGGTTCAGGCAGGGCCGAACGCCGAAAGGAAACTCGTTTTCCGATTCCGGAGGATCTTGTCCTCGAGGTACGGGACGAGTCACACGACAGTATTTCGACCGAGGCCACAGTTACGACAAATATCAGTTTAGGCGGGGCGGTCGTTTTTACCCAGTTCGATTCGGAGCTTGGGTCGTTTGTAAGGGTCAAGAGCAAAAGGCACGACGTTGAGCTGCTTGCTATTGTACGTGGCCGACGCGAAGGTCCAGGAGACTCTTCCCGCCTTATTATCGAGTTCGTTGACCGGATATTTCCATTGGAAGGTATCGGTGAGAGGAACTTTGATGTGATTTCAATGCTCGGATTTAAGCTCCCGATATGGCCAGAAAACAAAAATCCAAACGAAACCGTACGAAACAAACAACTGCGCGACCGTCGCCGTCCCTCTGCCGCGTTTGCATCCGGGAAACATTTGATGAGTTGAGGTTCGAAACCACCGAAGTGAGAATAGTGTCTCGGTTTGGCGCTTCTTTCGACTTATCCCGTGAATGCCGCGTAGGCACATTAATACAGCTTGAGCTCCCGCTCGAGCGAGAGCTTCGTGCTTTCAGTCACGATGACGAGTTATATAAAGTTATTGGCCTGATACAACATTCTCAAGTAGCCGCGAAAGGATCGAAATCCCTGTACGAAGTGAACGTGATGTTTATCGGAAGACATTTCCCTGATAGCTATTTTTCAAATCCGCTTCAGGCATATCGGTTACAGCGCCAGAATGACGACGGCACATGGGATTTGACCGAATGCTCCAGCCAATACAAACATCGCCGTTTCCCAAGGATCAGGATCAAACTACAAGTTGAGATCGGCCTGATCCAAAAAAACGAGCGGACGATTTTGAAAGAAAATACCGTGACCTGCGATATCAGTTCCGCCGGCGTGGCCGTAATCTCCAAGTTACCGGCGGAGGTCGGGGACAAGATCAAATTCGCTTGTGCAGACATGGACTTCTACGCGATCGCTGAAGTCCTGCGCCGGCGGAATCATTTTGGTCTCCAAGATATTCTTCATTTGAAATTCGTCGATTTTCACTTCCCGGTCGAGAGATTGATTTTCAGCCGGGTCGGGATGACGGCTAAGTCGGCAAGTGCCGCGTGATCGAAATACCGCGACCACTGCTTCGCAACAAAATACAAGCTTAGGTTCGCACCATTCCACGGGAATCTAATATCGAAAATTTTTGTAGTAATATTGTTCGATTTTGTATATCATTAGGTTTAGTAGGTGAAGATCCTACCATCAGATTTCTTAACTACCCAAAAGAAAAGAACCCTACTTTTGACTCCTCGCTGGGTTCTCAATAAAAACCAAAATATATCGAAACCTATTAGAGGACCGAAGAATGGAACCAAGCGTCGCAGAAAAAGAGAATAGACGAATTCAGCGAATTTCGCTTCCGTTGCCCGTTAGAGTTGAGGTACTCGTCGACGGCACGGTCAATTGGAATGAGATCACGAGGCTTTCAGACGTTTCTGCTTTCGGTGCCGGTTTCAGTCTCAAACGACCAATCAAGCGCGGCCGCCTAATGTTGTTGACGATCCCTATGCCGCGACAGTTGCGGTGCTTCGATTACGGCGAAGCTCAATATCGTATCTGGGCATTAGTACGCCGGTGTATCGCGATCGAACAACGCTCGGGCGAACCACTATTCTCCGTAGGCGTCGCATTTGTAGGCAAAAAGCCGCCCGAGGGCTATCACAGCCACCCAGCTCGGCTTTACGATACCACTCATCAGGAATCCGAAGGTCTTTGGCACCTTGTCGAGGCCGACCTTAATAAAGACGATAGTGACCTCCCAAAGGATCTAAGGCGTCAGACAAGATTTCACATTCCGGAATCGCTCATTCTCGAACTGATGGACGAGAACGGTGACGTTATAAAGTCGGAAACGACTGTCACCGAGAACATCAGCCTTGGCGGAGCCGCAGTGTTCACCCAATTTGACGTAGAGGCCGGATCTTTCATACGTGTTACCAGTCTGCGTCATAATATTCAGATAATCTCAGTTGTGCGAGGAAAGCGCGTCGGCCCGGACGGCATTACGCGACTGCACATTGAGTTTATCGATCGATTTTTCCCACTCGAGGGTATCGAATGATATCTTTAAGAAACTAAACCCACAATGCCTCCCCAACCCCTTCTCCAAGGCATTATTTATGAGAAGTAAAATGGAACATCCCAACAACGAAAAACGCACGGCCGAAAGGTCATCAACCCAACTCCGAACCCTTGTCCAAGTTAAAGAGGCCGATGATGTTAACTGGAAAGAGATAACGAATGTCACGACCGTATCCCGAAACGGGGCCGGATTTACATTATCGCGACGGTGTAGCGTAGGTAGATTGATCTCCCTTGTACTACCGATGCCGGTCGAATACCGAGCGTACGACCATAAGGCAAAGGTGTATCCCGTATTGGGATTGGTCCAATATTGCAATGCCGTCGAAAAAGACGGTTTTGAAACGTTCCATATCGGTGTTGGATTCATCGGAAAGGATGTTCCCGAAAGTTATAAGGCCGATCCACTCCAGGGATACCGTATAACCGGGGTAACTGATTCCGGGCTCTGGAAATTCACCGAGTCAGAATCCGCATTCAAACCGCGTCAAACACCGCGACTATGGGCTTCGGTCGATGTCACGATCTCACTTATCAAGAAGGACAGACTCCCATCAGACAAGGAAACCGCTGTCACCAACAACATAAGTGCGAAAGGCCTTTCGGCCATCTGTAAACTGTCCGCCGAGATCGGTGACCGGGTGAAACTTGCGTGTAAGGAATACGATTTCTACGCGATCGCGATCGTTCGAAACTGTAAGCCCGCGGATAACGGCAATTCGATCCACCTTGAGTTTTTAGAAAACAGCTTTCCGATGGAAAAGCTTTACGCGGAGCGAGCAGCGGCAATTATGCAAGCACGTGAGGCCTTGGCCGAAAGTGCGGAGCCGGTTGCAGAGGCCAAAGTCGAGGAGGCCAAAGTCGAAGAACCCCAAGACGAACCCGCCGACGAATCGACACCGATCGCAGCTGATTATTCAAGTGCAGGGTTTGAACTTCTGCGGTATTGACCTTAACCTGATAGGTCGGAGACCAGCACCGACCGATTCTAGTGACCTTCAGAACACCCGATCGATATCCACCGCAATTTGCAGTGGATCTCGTGCGCCTGCTCGCCTATCTGATCAGCAAACCGCTATGGTTTGTCAGATTTAACGGAAAGGAGAATATTCCCGCCGCGACCGACGGAGGATTTGTGATCGCGTCCAATCACCAGACCTACGTCGATCCCGTTTGGATATGCATTCCGATGCGCCGACACATACGTTATTTGGCGATCGAAAAGGCTTTCGATTGGCCGATTATTGGCCGCCTGATCAGGTTTCTCGGGGCATTTCCTGTAAAGCAGATCGACGGACTAAGCGTGTCTAAGATAAAAGTCGCCCTCAGATCACTCCGCGATGGTGCCGCGGTAATTATCTTTCCGGAAGGTGCTCGTGAGTTTGCCGATGGCAAGATGTTGCCGTTCAAAAATGGTGCAGTACGCCTCGCACTTCAGGCGGGCGTCCCGATTCTACCCGTAACTGTAAGCGGCGGCAACCGAATCTGGCCGCGATCACAGAAATATCCTAACCTTTTCACAAAGGTCACGATCACATACCATCCATTGTTGGAGTTTTCTCCTCACCCCGACGAGTCAAAAGTCCATCTGATAGAGCAGTGGAATGAATTGCTCGAACGGACGATCGAACGTGGCTAGTACCGACGATCCGAAAGCTTAGTATGGCGGGCGGGACGGCGGCCGAGTTCGCGTTGGGTTACCATTGGCCCGGCGCATCACATCCCGCACTTTTCGCCGTTGGGCAGGTGTCAATTTGCTCATATCGACGCCGTTTATCATCGGAACATCGTTGATCGGACCTGTAGGACTTCCCTTGACCGGTTGCTCGGGGTTTCTGATCCGCATTGTGGTTGTGGATCCATCAGGATTCCTACTGTTGATCACCACATTTCCCGGGAGATCTTCATCATCGGGTGCCTGAATATCAATTGTCTCGCCGCCCGGCCCAACGGTATCTGCTGACTTTGATGATTTCGTCCCGCCCGTCTGTTTCCCTGCCACATCGCCGGACTTATCTCTCTCACTCACGACAGGATTCGGATTAACCGTTGAGTCGTTCCGAACGTTGCTGTCGATCGCTGTATTTCCGATAGTACTCTCCGATGAATCGGCGTTTGCGACGGTCTTACCCGCTGCGATATTAGTGTTTCGACTGGATTGTCCGGACGCGCCACCAGACCCGAAGATCGCCGGATCGTAGATATATGCTCCGGCGGTTGCAATTCCGATCATCGCTAACATCACCACCGCCGCCGTTGCGACAAGGCCGCCCCGCATTTTGGGCGTATCCATCGCTACTCCGTTTGCCGAACCTGCCGAACTAACTGAATGAGGTCGCTCCGAGGAAAGTACCCCGGAAGTGATTTGAGAAACTTCCGACGTCAATACTTCGGTTTTAGCGTCCGTTGGCTTTTGACCTCCCGTACTCGTCCGGGCCGGCATCAATTGCGTTGGTTGGGCAAATACGTTGGCTTCCGTGTGATCGACCGCATTTTGATCTGAAACTGCGAGAAACGCGTAGTTGCTGTTATTTGCAAGCATCTGCCGCATCTCACGTGCCGTATGAGGTCGCTCGCTCGCGTTAAGGTCCAAAGCTTTTCGCAATAGACCTGCGACGCCGGCAGGAATCTCCGACCTAAGGGCGTTTGCCGCGATAAGGGGATCCGGTTTCTGGCTGAGAACTGCCATCGCCCTGGTCAGAGCATCTTCCGGCACGCTCCCGGTCAGTAGATGATAAAGAGTCGCTGCCAGCGAATAAATATCACTTCGCGGATCTGTCCCGGTTCCCTGTATCTGTTCGAGCGACGCATAGTTTCGCGAATAGCCAAAAATGCTTTTCGCCGCCGTGTGGTGCCCGGCGTCGGTCGGATTTCCCTTAGCCAGTCCAAAATCAAGCAGGACCACCTGCCCGTGCGGCGTGACCTTCAGATTCTGCGGCTTGATGTCGCGATGGACGACAGGCATCTCTTGATTGTGCAGAAAATCGAGTGCGTCCAATAATTGGTCAGCCCATTTCAATACCTGATCGATCTCAAACGGCTTCCCTTGAGTCTCGAGGATGCAAAACAGATCTTCCCCGGGAATAAATTCCATTACCAAAAATTGACTGTCATTCTCCTCGAAATGATCCGAAACGCGCGGAAGTGCTATATGCTTCAAACTATTGAGCAGTCGGGCCTCGCGTTCGATCGCCTTTCGAAAGTTGTCATCCATACAAAGGGTCTCTTTGATGGCGACCATACTATTGAAACGCTCGTCTGTTGCGACATAAACCGCGCCCATTCCACCCTGGCCGATCTGTTTATCGATCCGATAGCGATTTTGTAATGTCTTTCCGGTCTCGATCATCAAAACTATCTACGCCCTTGAATTTGCTTATGATACTACAAAATGAGATTGCGATTATAGAAAAATGACAGGCACCTGATGCCTGCCATTCGAAACGTAACGGCTTGGATCAATGTTCTAACCGTAGATCATCGCACTTACCTTCGGCAGATTGTAGATGTCCGCGAGTGTGTTAAGTTCATACCTCACCCGACTCCAATTTCCTTCGGTCACCGATCCGAACTTATTACGCTTGACGCTAAGGTCGATGTCGCTCGCGATCTTCAGGCATTTCCTGACTTCGTCCTTATTTTCGCCCCA
>Ga0073904_10000380_pt1 | contig 31512 bp, 31 predicted proteins | sample KloWWTrecipitate_FD_66668 | JGI IMG/M metagenome (GOLD analysis project Ga0073904, IMG submission 66668) | Active sludge microbial communities from Klosterneuburg, Austria, studying microevolution and ecology of nitrifiers - Klosterneuburg... | ecosystem: Engineered > WWTP > Aerobic digester >... | reverse complement strand
TGTCCATCGTTCTTGTCGGTGCTCTCGATGCTTTCCAGATCGCTGGCAGCGGCAGATTTCTGCAGCAGCACGCCGGTTACCGGCATCATGACCAGCGAGGAGAAAAGGAGCGCCGCGAGCTTGAGGCCCATCCGATTGGATCTGTGCGCCGGTGATTTATGGTTCTTGAACAACATGACCTGATGCCTCAACGAGTGGACGTATATGTTTCAACGCCGTAACGAACGAACAGTGTGTCGCCGCCGCCGGTTTTTTTCCTGCCCGAGTAGTTGTCGGACAGCTTGGGACCTTCCTTTTCCATGTTCTTGCCGTCATTTTCGGCGATCGAACGCAGAGCGAGGGAAAGCTCGCCAACCGACTCAATCATGGCGATGATTTCGGATTGACGCGGATCAAGTTCGAGCGTGGCAGTCTTGCCTTCCGCGACGGTCACCGTGTCGCTGTCCTTGTCCTGCTTGTAGGTCTGGTTGATGGCCAGGACGCGCACGTTGGAAAGGACGATTTCGCTGTTGACGGTCCTGTCAGTTCCCTGAGGATTGTCGAGCTTCTTTGTCAGAATGACATCAACGCGGTCGTTGGGCAGAATGAAACCGCCGGCGCCGGAGCGTTCGGAGACTGCAACCGAGATGGCGCGCATGCCTTTCGGCAGGATGGCGCTCATGAAGCCCGACTGGCCGGGCAGAACCAGCTTCTTCTCAAGGACTGTTTCACCTTCGAAAATGGTGATCCGGGCCCGGGCGGAAAGATATGCTTCCCTGGCGTCCGGCTTTTCATCGCGGGTAATCATGGGAGCCGTAACATTCTCCACGGGCCATGGCTTCCACGTGGTTGAGCCGTCGACAAAACGTTCGCCCATGTTGATATCTTTGGAGGCTGTCAGAACATCAACGGTTTTGACCTTGTTGATTTCGACAATTTCCTTGTCGGGCTTCTGTCCTATGAAGCCCTTGGCCAAAAGACCTGCCATGATGGCCGAACCGAAGGCCAGACCGAATATGACGATGCGCATTTTACTCATTTCGTACCCTTACCTCGCGCACTTGGCGCCAATTGGAATTCAGACTTTCGGACGGAATGGTCAAATTTAGGTTAATGACCGACAGACAAGTATTGCCCCGTTAACCAGAGGCCATCATCCACCAGCTTTCGGGAAACGCCAGGATGGCTCCTATTGCAATGGCGTAGCCGTAAGGCACGTTTGGTTTCAGACCGGAAAATTTTTTTGCCCAGGAACCTCCGTGGACATCCCAAGCCATGTAAATGACGGACCACAAGGCAACACAAATGGCCAGGACGCCACCGGCCATGACCGTAAAAAGCAAAAAAGGCAGAGCCTGTGAGCTGCCAAACCAGATTCCCGCGGCGGCCAAAAGTTTTGCGTCGCCGCCACCGAACAACCCTGCGGAAAAAAGCAAAAAGCCAACTACAAGGAGAACAACTGCAGTCAGCACGTGGAAAGCAAAATCGGTGAGCGGCATGCCGGTAGCCCAGGCCAACGGGAAAAACGCCGCAAAGATGGCAAGCGTCAGCCAATTGGGAATGCGGAGTGACAAGGCATCCCCCGCACCGGCAATGATCATGAGGATGGGAAAAATCGAAATCGAAAGAAAGTGTATCATAAGTCCCCAAGATGTTCCGGCGCAGCGGGAATCAAGCGCCCGAACAAGCATCACATGGCTGGCGTAAAGACTGAGTTAACCTTGTCAAAGGGCTGCGCAAAAAAAGAACCATCGGGACAGGCCCGATGGTTCCGTATTCTGATTGCAATATTGAGCCGCTGTATGCAGCTCAGTATTACTACATGCCCGAGAGGCCGGTGGACAGCTTGCCGAACACGCCCGAAACGGCGGTCGCCAAGATCGGCATTACGATTACGAGCATCAAGCCCATGGCTGCAGCAATGAGGCCATACTCAATTGCCGTCGCGCCGGATTCGTCGTTGATGAACTTCTTCATGTAAATCTCCAAGATTACTCTACAGCACCTGGCTCCTCATATAACGGTGCTTCATGCGCCGTCTCCGTGAACCATGCGCCAGACCTTAATCGCCACCTATTAATGCCAAGTAAATCTTCGAATTGGAATGAATATTTGTGGCGGCTTAGAGCAATTTTGGTTATCAATCCAATGTATTATTCAGTACTATTTTAGATATACAAATATTTATTGGTAAATCAATCGTTATTGTTCTGTATATATTATCGTTTTCTCTTATATACTACAAAACCATCGAAATATATTTCAGTTTAATTGAGAATGTTTTTCATAAATCTCGTTTGCTATATTGCAACAGCTGCACATTGGATTGCCTCCCTGTCCGCGAACCGGCCGCGTTATTTGTTCAAACCGGCAACTACTGCACTTGCGGCAACAACAAATTTTGCCGCGGGCGATTTCGTAACAGAAGATTCACCATTCATGTGCACATTGGAAACCTAATGCAAGGCTACTAATGGACAGACATCAAGGAAACTCGTGACATGCTGAACCTATTGCGCGCAACTACAAGTGCCCTGGCGCTGGCCTTCCTTCATACTTCCGCCTCGCAGGCCGCCCAAGAACTTATTGTCAAGACCGATCAAACCCAGTTGATCAGCATTTCGGGAACTCCCGGTGCGGTTGTCATTGGAAATCCGAGCATTGCGGACGCAACGGTTCACGGCAACAAAATTTTCGTCCATGGCCGTGCTTTCGGCTCGACAAATCTGATCATTCTCGATGAAAGCGGAAATCAGCTGACGGCGCTCGATATTACCGTGCAGATGGGCGGCCAGAACAACCTGGCAGTTTACAAGGCCGGAGCGCGATATTCATATGTTTGCGCGCCGAGCTGCGAAGCAACCCTGCAAACAGGTGACTTGCCCGACTGGTTTGCCGACATCAGAAAGATGGACGGCCAGAAATCGGGGGCAGCTACGGGCAAAACGAGTGCTGACTCGGAAGAGGCGCCCGCCGCCCAATAGGGTTAATTTTCCTGGAGACGATATTGAGCCCTGCAAAAGCGGGGCTCTTTTGTTTCGGCCGATCCGTCCTGCCCTAACTGCCTAAAATTTGAATGAATTCTTTCAGTTGGCGGAAATGGCTTGTTGATATGAATCAGCCAGATGATAGCGGATATGGCACTTTCCATGCATGGGCCGCGTCATTACGGGAGATTACTATGCGGACATTTCTAAACAGGTTTCGTCCGAGGGTCGTGCGTCGCATGGCCAAATCTGAGGACGGCGCTGCGGCGGTGGAATTCGCCCTGGTGGCATTCCCGTTTTTCATGATCATGGGCTGCATCTGCGAAACCGGGATCATGCTTTTCACCGAATATTCCATCCAGGCCGGCGTGCAGGAAGCCGCCAGGCAGATCAAAACCGGACAGGCCCAAAATGCCAGCATGAGTGCCGCGGATTTCAAATCGAAGATCTGCGAAATTACCGGCATTGTCGTTGATTGTGAAAGTGACCTCACGGTTTATGTAAGGCCCGACAGTACGTTTTCCTCGCTGGCCTCAAACTTGCCCAGCTATCTCAATGTTGGCGCCAAGCCCGACGGTACGCCGAACCCGACCTCCTACGACTGTGGCGGGCCTGAGCAGGCAGCGGCAGTGATCGCAACTTATGACTGGAAATTCACCATGCCATTCATGACGTTCCTGGGAAACTTTGATGACGGCAAGAAGCGCCGGCTGTATGGACTTGCCATCTTTCAGAATGAGCCTTTTCCCGCAGGCACATCGTGTTCATAGGGATTGGAAAAACCATGATCAGCAAATTCAGAAAATTTATTCATGAAACCAGGGGCATTGCGGCGATTGAGTTCGCGTTGATCATGCCCTTCATGCTCATCGTCTATTTTGGGCTTTTTGACATCACCGCCCTTGTGTCAATGAACCGGAAAGTGACCTACTCCGCCAGCGTCGTCGCGGATCTGGTGGCGCAAAACAAGACTTCGGTGCTCAAAGCCGACATTCAGAACTATTTCAACGCCGCCAACATGGTTATGTCTCCGACGCCCGCGGCGCAGGTTCGCGTTGAGGTGTTTGGCTATCGTAAGTCCGGTTTGACGATTTCCCAGATTTGGAAAGTGGATAATGGCCAAGCCAGCGCTTGTGGTGCGGCACCGGCCACCTCCGCCATGGATCCGCTGATGGTTGCAGGAAACGATCTCGTGGTTGCGCGGGTCTGCATGACTTACGAGGTCTATGCCGCGAACTTCCTTGGCCACAGCATCGTGAATGCGTCTTCGTTCTTTATTGGCGAGAGCATTACGCAGCGGCCGCGCAGCACATTGAAGTTGACCTGCTATAACACGACTGTCGGCGGCGCGGTCTGCTCTTAGCTCCACTTCCACTCGGCCGACAAGGGAGCCCTGAAGGGCTCCCTTTTTGATTCCCCGTCACTGCCTGGAGATCCGCGATAATGTCTCAGGTGCGCTCTGGCATGACGGCCCGTCTCGCGGTATGAGGGCTGAATTCCGGAGTCACATAATTGGAACTTACCGTCTTTCTTGCCGTCCTGGCTGCCGCCTTCATGCACGCCAGCTGGAATTTGCTGGTCAAACTCAAGCTGGACCGGTTTTTGTCGCTGTTTCTCTTGCAAACGCTGATGGGGATCATGGGTTTAGGCATGCTCCTGGTCTTTGCCTGGCCATCCCGCGAAAGCCTCCCCTACGCCCTGGCCTCCGGATTCCTGCATACGGGCTATAACATTTTCCTGGCCCGCAGCTACCGCGACGGCGACCTCAGCATGGTCTATCCCATCGCCCGCGGCACGGCCCCGCTGCTGACGCTTCTGGCCACCTGGCTGGTGGCCAGCGAGCAGATCAACGCCATAACCGCAATCGCCATCGGCATACTGGTGTCCGGCATATGGCTCGTCGCCATCGGCCGGTCAAAAAACCTCAAGCTTGACAAGGCGTCCCTATTCTTTGCCCTTATCACTTCCTGCTTCATAGCCGCCTATACAGTTGTGGACGGCCTGGGCGGGCGACTCTCGGGAGCGGCCTCCGGCTACACTGCCCTCGTTTTCATTCTGGACGCGGCTTTTCTCCTGGGAACTGGCCTCTATATGCGGGGGCCTGGCATTTTCGCGCAGGTTGCGCCTTTCTGGAAAAGCGGGATCATGGGCGCCGTGCTTTCGGCTTCTTCCTACTGGATTGTCATCTGGGCCATGACACAGGCGCCCATTGCGGCCGTCGCTGCGCTGCGGGAAACCAGCATCCTCTTTGTCATTGTCATGTCGGCAAAATTCCTCAAGGAACACATGAGTTGGGCCCGCGTGGCGGGCGGCGTACTCGTGGTCCTGGGGGCTATCGCCCTGCGCCTGTCATAAGTCGAGCAAATGGCTTACGTTCCGGTGGCCCTGTCCCTTGGCAAGCGCTGCCGCGAACACGTCTTGCACGGCATCTGCCAGTGAGGTTTCGAGGCCAAGGCCGGATGCCAGGGATTTGAAATAACCAATATCCTTGGCGGCGTTGGCCAGGGAAAAGCGGTAGCCCTCAAAGTCTCCCTCCAACGCCGGCGCCACCATCTTGCGCAGCACGCCGGAATTGCCCGAACCATTCAGCATGACGTCATAGAGATTACGCCAGTCAATATCGGCTCTGCGCGCGGCGCCAAAGGCCTGTGCCACTAGAGCAATCATGCCGGTGACAAGAAAATTGGAAATGAGCTTGGCGGCGTGGCCAGAGCCCACGGGACCCATGTGCCGGACCGTGGTGGCAAAGCAGGACAGCACGGGCAGGATTCGGGCGAATACTTCGGGGCCCGCGCCACACAGCACGCCGAGCTCCGCAGCCGCGGCCTGCTCGGGGCCACCGGTCAACGGCGCATCGGCAAAGGCAATTCCCAGGGCGGCCAATTGGCCAGCCAGGCGGCGCGTGGAATCGGGCTCCGAGGTGCCTGTATCTATGATGATCTGCCCCGAGCGCAAGCCCGGCCTTAACGCCGCAATTGTTTCCTCAACAACTCCTGATGAGGACAGACACAGGATAATGCAATCACTGCTGCTGGCAATTTGGCTGAAGTTTTCGGCTTCGCGGGCACCCTTTTCGAGCAAGTCCTCGATGGGTGCCCGGTTGCGATGGGCAATGACGTGAACCGCATGGCCGCCCTTCAGCAAATTGAGCGCCATGCCATGCCCCATTAGACCGGCACCTATGAATCCAATTCTCATGCTTGCCTCCGCCCTTTACCATGCTAGTTTCCGCCCCCATAAACAGGAGCAGAATGCACCATGGCGTTACACAAGAACTTCATCAATGGCGAATGGGTTGCGGGGACAGGCGCCAGGGAAAACCTTAATCCTTCCGATGTCACCGATATCGTCGGCGAGTATGCGCAGGCCGACAAGGCGCAAACCGAGGCTGCGATTGCCGCAGCCCAGGCGGCTGCACCGGCATGGGCCGCAACTACTCCACAGCAGAGGGCTGATATTTTAGAAACAGCGGGCATCGAGCTGCTGGCACGCCGTGAGGAAATTGGCCGTTTGCTGTCGCGGGAAGAAGGAAAGCCCTTGGCCAACGGCATTGCCGAGACGATGCGCGCCGCCCAGATCTTCAAGTTCTTTGCCCAGGAGGCGCTGCGCATAGAAGGCGTTTCGGTGGCCTCGGTGCGGGCTGGCGTTGATGTCGCCGTTACCCGCGAGCCCCTTGGCGTGGTGGGCCTCATTTGTCCGTGGAATTTCCCCATTGCCATTCCGGCTTGGAAAATGGCCCCGGCGCTGGCTTTTGGAAACACCGTCGTGTTCAAGCCCGCCGATCTGGTGCCCGGCACGGCCTGGGCTTTGGTTGAAATCCTGTCGCGCGCCGGATTGCCCAAGGGGGTGCTCAACCTGGTAATGGGGCGGGGTTCGGTGGTGGGGCAGACCATGCTGGATTCGCGCGGTGTGAACGCCATATCATTTACCGGCTCGGTAGAGACGGGAGCCAAGGTGGCCATGGCCTGTTCTGGTCGCGGCGCCAAGTATCAGCTTGAAATGGGCGGCAAGAATCCGCTGGTGGTTCTGGATGACGCCAACATCGATGCGGCAGTTGCTGCTTCCATCGATGGGGCATTCTTCCAGACCGGGCAGCGCTGCACGGCGTCTTCGCGCCTCGTCGTCCAAAGCAAGGTCCATGACGCATTCGTTGAAAAGATGGTCACCGCCATGAAGTCACTCAAGGTTGATCATGCCCTCAAGGAAGGAACAGTGGTCGGGCCTGTGGTTGACGAGAACCAGATGGCGCAGGACGAGAAATACATTGGCATTGCCAGGGACGAAGGCGGCGAGCTGGCCTGGGGCGGCGAGCGCCTGAACCGGGACACCAAGGGGCATTATCTGTCGCCTGCCCTGTTCACCAACACAAAAAACGAGATGCGGATCAACCGGGAAGAAGTGTTCGGGCCCGTGGCTTCCGTCATCAAGGTGGGGAGCTATGACGAGGCGCTTGCGGTTGCCAATGACACGGCGTTTGGCCTGTCCTCCGGCATTTTCACGACGTCGCTGAAATACGCCACGGACTTCCGCAAGAAATCGGCGGCGGGCATGGTCATGGTCAACCTGCCGACGGCGGGCGTGGACTATCATGTGCCGTTCGGCGGGCGCAAAGGCTCAAGCTACGGGGCGCGCGAACAGGGCCGCTTTGCTGCCGATTTCTATACGTCGGTGAAGACGGCTTACACGCTTGCAGGCTGAAGCGCCGTAACGCGGCTCATATCAGCTCTATGCCCCGGTCACGGAACAGGCTGCGGGTGGCATCGGCCGTGCCGTTGAGATCAATAGCCTTGCAGGCTTCCTCGATCACCACCGTATCGAAGCCCAGGCTTTTCGCGTCTTCGGCCGAGTAGCGCACGCAATAGTCGAATGCCAGGCCAACGCAAAAGACCCGGGTGAATCCCCGTTCCTTCAAATAGCCGCCGAGGCCGGTGGGCGTCACATGGTCGTTTTCGAAGAAGGCCGAATAGGAGTCGACTTCATGGCGGAAGCCTTTGCGCACAATGAGTTCGGTGTGCGGGATATCCAGCAGCCGGTGGAAGGCCGCACCGTGGGTTCCCTGAATGCAGTGATCGGGCCAGAGGGTTTGCGGGCCATAGGCCATCTCGATTTCCGAAAAGATGTCCTTTCCGGGGTGCGAGGATGCAAATGAGGAGTGCCCGGCGGGATGCCAGTCCTGGGTCATCACGACATGTTTGAAATTTTTGGCAAAGTCATTGATGAGGGGAACGACTTCATCGGCGTCGGGCACAGCCAGTTTGCCGCCGGAGCAGAAGTCATGCTGGATGTCGACGACAAGAAGAACTTCGTTTTCGCTGGTCTGCATGGCAACCTCACTGGGCAAGGGATGCGGCGCATCCCTTGAATGCCGGAAACTTGTCGACAATGACATAGACGGGAATGGGCCGCATGATATCCGACAACTTGCCCTTGTCCTCGAATATGGTGCGGAAGGGCCCGCTCTTCAATCGGTCAATTATGGACGGGGCGATGCCGCCGGCAAGATAGACTCCGCCCCTGGCCTGCAGCGCCATGGCGGCGTCGCCGGAAATGCGCGCCAGCCAGGAGATGAAATGCTCCAGGGTTTTTGCCGCCACCGCGTCCTGCCCCTTCAGGGCGGCCTGAATGACGGCTTCGGGCGTGGTTAATTTCCCTTGGGGCGAAAGTGTCCGGTAAATCAAGTGGAGGCCGCTGCCGCTGACAGCGTCTTCGGCGATAAATATGCTGCCGGGCTTTTTCATGCGCTCGCGCAAGTCAAACTCCTCGCGCGTGACAGTGGGCAGCGTCACCTGGCCCAACTCACCGGGCAGCGCCATCCAGCCGCCCTGCGGCAGGGGCGCCAAGGCCGCCATGCCGAGGCCAGTTCCCGGGCCCATGACGATCTTGAGCCTGGGGACGGATGACTCCTGGCCGCCGATCTGGACCAGGTCATCGCCCTTGAGATGCGGCAGGGAAAGGGCGAGCGCCTCATAGTCATTCAACAGCCGCAAGCGCCTTGCCTTGGCGGCCAGACGCAGGCTTTCATTGGTAAATGACCAGCCGTAGTTGGTCAGGGAAATGTGCTCACGGTCAACCGGGGCGGCCACCGCAATGGCGGCGGACGACAGTGAAGTTACTTCCCTATTGCGCAGATATTGCTGGATTGCCCCTTCAAGCGAGGGAAAATTGTCGTTGCGCAGGGCCTCCATATGCTGGATCGCCATGGAGCCCTGCTTAACCAGACCGAAGCGGGAGTTGGTGCCCCCGATGTCGCCGACAAGTGAAAAATCCGTCATTCTGTCCTCAGCCCTCCACTGCCACGGCCAGCGGTAGAGGGCAAGAGCGGCGGTGATCTGGCTAAAGCCTTCAACTTCCGCTAGGAAGCGGCTTCATTCGAACCAGTTGGAATTTCCGTGACCAATCAAATTGCTAACGAAGTTTCGCGCCGGCGAACCTTTGCCATCATTTCCCATCCGGACGCCGGCAAGACCACGCTCACCGAAAAGCTCCTGCTCTTCGGCGGCGCCATTCAGCTTGCCGGACAGGTGCGGGCCAAGGGCGACCGGCGGCGGACGCGCTCGGACTGGATGTCGATCGAGCGGGCCCGCGGCATTTCGGTGGTCACCTCGGTGATGACCTTTGAATACAACAATTGCGTGTTCAACCTGCTGGACACGCCAGGCCACGAGGACTTTTCCGAAGACACTTACCGCACGCTGACGGCAGTGGACGCGGCGGTCATGGTCATCGACGGGGCCAAGGGCATCGAGGCGCGGACCCGAAAGCTCTTTGAAATCTGCCGGCTGCGCGACATTCCAATCATAACCTTCATCAACAAGATGGACCGGGAAACCCGCGAGCCGCTTGACCTTCTTGACGAGATTGAAAAGGGACTGGCGCTGACGGTCGCCCCCATGGTGTGGCCCATTGGCCTGGGCAGGGCCTTTGTGGGGACCTATGACCTCAATACGCCGCGGGTGCGGCGGCTGGACGAAGACCCAGCAGGACAGGTGGTTTCCGGTCCCGATGATCCCCTGTTCACCACCCTGCTCACGCCGCCGCAACTGGCGACCTGGCGTGACGAAATGGAACTGGTGCGCGACCTCTGCCACAGTTTTGACCGAGACGCTTTTCTGGAGGGCCATTTATCTCCCGTGCTTTTTGGCTCGGCCTTACGGAACTTCGGAGTGCGCGACCTTCTCGATACGCTGATTGCCCATGCGCCGCCGCCGCGCGACCAGCAGGCCCGGCAGCGGGTGGTGCATGCCAGCGAAGCGAAGATGACCGGCATTGTGTTCAAGATACAGGCCAACATGGACCCCAACCACCGGGACCGCATCGCCTTCATGCGGCTGGCTTCCGGCAAGCTGACGCGCGGCATGCGGGTCAAGATCGTTCGCACTGGAAAAACCCTCGCACTTAACGCCCCGCAATTTTTCTTTGCCCAGGACCGTTCCCTGGCCGAGGAAGCCTTTGCCGGCGATGTCGTGGGCATTCCCAATCACGGGGTTCTGCGGATTGGCGATACGCTGACGGAAGGCGAGGACATCGTTTTCACGGGCGTGCCAAGTTTCGCGCCGGAAATCCTGCGCCGGGTGAAGCTCGGCGATCCGATGAAAGCCAAGAAACTGCGGAGCGCCCTGGAAGAACTCGCCGAAGAAGGCGTGGTGCAGCTTTTTATTCCGGTGGATGGTTCGGCTGCCGTAGTGGGCGTGGTCGGCGCCTTGCAGCTTGACGTGCTGGCTGACCGCCTGGCCAATGAATACGGGGTTCCAGTCGAGTTTGAAACGACACGGCACGAGGTCATGCGCTGGATTGCCAGTGATGATCCTAAAAAGCTTGACGACTTCATCGCGGCCAACCGCTTTTCCATTGCCAATGACCTTGATGGCGCGCCCGTGTTGATGGCACAATCGGCCTTCAGCCTGAACTACACGCTGGAGCGGGCGCCCGACATCAAGGCTACCGAAATCAAGGAAATGCACAAGGCCGCCTAAGGAGCAGACATCATGTTGCCAACTGACCTTGACCTGCCGCGCGTCCTTGCAATTGCCCTGCTCTTCGCCATGTGGGGGCTTTACGGGCCAATCCTCGGCGCCCTTGGACGCGGCACTTTGAACGCCCAGCTCCATGTGGTGCGTCTGCGCTGGATGCGCATGATGCTGCAAACGCACCGCGACCACCGCACCTTCGATGCCCTGATGATGGGGCATATCTCCAATTCCATGGCCTTCTTTGGCTCGGCCACGCTGCTGGTTCTGGCGGGCTTGCTGGGAACGCTTGCCAATATCAGCAGCCTCTATGGGGCGGTGATGGAAATAAAATTTGTTCCCGTCATGAGCCTCGAGCTTTTCACCATTTATTTCGTGACCCTCACGGTGATCATGGCGATCTGCTTCTTCTCATTCACCTTTGCGCTGCGGAAGCTCGCCTATACGCTGGCGATGATCGGCGGACTGAGCGAGGCGCCGGGTGACGATCCCCAGTCGAGAATCATGGTTGTGGAGACAGCCACGGTTATGACCGAAGCGGTGAAAAGCCTCAACAACGGCATTCGCGGCTATTACTTCGCAATCGCCGCTTTCTTCCTTTTCGCCGGGCCCTATTTCTGCATGGCCATGACGGTCGTGATGAGCACGCTGCTGCTCTACCGGCAGGGATTTTCCACCACGGCGCTGGCCATCGAACGCTATGTCGATGCGATGGGAGACATCAAGAAGTAATCAGCCCTTGAGACTGGAGGCCTGGCGGGCGAGCGCTTCTATTGCAGCCCAATCGCCAGCCTCGATCAGTTTCTTCGGCACCATCCATGAACCGCCCACGGTAATGACGTTTGCAAGCTTCAGGTATCTCGGTGCGGATTCCAGGGTTATTCCGCCGGTGGGGCAGAAGCGGATTTGCGGCAGGGGCTGGGCCAGCGATGCCAGATAGGCGGCACCGCCTGCGGGTTCGGCGGGGAAGAATTTCTGGAAGCTGTAGCCGTGCTCCAAAAGATTCATGCATTCCGATGCGGTAACACCGCCAGGCAGCAGTGGCATTCTGAAATCCCTTGCCGCCTTGATCAGCAGGGGCGAGGATCCAGGCGACACGGCAAAGGCGCAGCCCAGCCTGTCCGTCTCAGCCATCTGGGCAGGCGTGATCACCGTGCCGACGCCGACAATGGCGCCTTTGACTTCCGCCATGATCGCGCGGATGGACTCGATAGCGGCGGCGGTACGCAGGGTGATTTCGAGGACCGGCAGACCGCCCTTAACAAGTGCCTTGGCCAACGGTACTGCATCGGCAACCCGTTCAATCACCATCACGGGCACTACGGGAGCTGCCGAGAGAATGGCTTCCATGCCTGCCTGTAAATCCCTTGTCATCATGCAACCTCGAAAATCGATGCGCCCTGGTCGGCGCGGCCGGCAAGATTCCGGAAGGCCTTAAACAGCTCGCGGCCCGTGCCTTCCTCATTTTTTGAAAGATCGGCGGTGGCAGGAACGCGTGCCGCAAATTCCCTTGCATCCACCAGGATTTCAAGGCGGCCGTTGTCCGCGTCGATGCGGATGACATCGCCATCCCGGATTTTGGCTATGGCGCCGCCATCGGCGGCCTCGGGTGTCACATGAATGGCGGCCGGCACCTTGCCGGAAGCGCCGGACATGCGGCCATCGGTGACCAGCCCCACGCGGAATCCCTTGTCCTGCAACACGCTGAGCGGCGGCGTCATGCGGTGGAGTTCCGGCATGCCATTGGCCTTCGGGCCCTGGAAACGCACCACGGCAACCACGTCGCGGTGGAGTTCGCCTGTCTTGAAGGCAGCGTGGAGTTCTTCCTGCGAGTGAAAAACGCGGGCGGGCGCTTCAATGAAATGGCGGTCACCGGGGATTGAAGAGGTCTTGATTACGGCATGGCCGAGCGGGCCCTCGAGCACATTGAGTCCGCCGGTAACCTGAAACGGATTTTCGCAGCCGCGCAATACCGTGTCGTCATGGGAAACGGAAGCGGCGTCCTGCCATTGCAACGCGCCGTCATGGCTTAGCCTGGGTTCAACGAGATAACCATTCAGGCCCGTACCCATGATGGTGGTGACATCCTCATGGAGCACGCCACGGTGAAGTAATTCGCGGATAAGAAATCCCATGCCGCCGGCGGCGTTGAAATGATTCACGTCGGCCTTGCCGTTGGGATAGATGCGGGTCATCAGGGGCACGACTTGGGAAAGTTCGGCGAGATCCTTCCAAGTCAGCATGATGCCTGCTGCAGCAGCCATGGCAATGAGATGGAGCGTGTGATTGGTGGAGCCGCCGGTCGCCAGCAAGCCGACAACGCCGTTCACCACGGCCTTCTCGTCATAGATGCGGCCAATGGGTGTGTAGCTGTTGCCAAGCGCCGTGATCGAAAGCGCCTGCTGGGCGGAGGCTTTGGTGATTTCGTCACGGAGAGCCGTGCCGGGATTCAGGAAGGTTGATCCGGGAAGGTGAAGGCCCATGATTTCCATCAGCATCTGGTTGGAATTGGCGGTGCCGTAAAACGTGCAGGTGCCGGGGCCATGGTAGGATTGCGCTTCGGCTTCCAGCAACGCAGAGCGGTCAACCTTGCCTTGCGCATAGAGTTGGCGGACCTTGGCCTTGTCATCATTGGGCAGGCCGGATGTCATGGGGCCGGCGGGAATGAACACGGCGGGCAAATGGCCAAATGACAATGCCCCGATAATGAGGCCCGGCACGATCTTGTCGCAGACACCCAGGTAAACAGCAGCATCAAACATCTGGTGGGACAATGCCACGGCGGTTGAAAGGGCAATCACGTCGCGTGAAAACAGGGAGAGTTCCATGCCGGTTTCGCCCTGGGTGACGCCATCACACATGGCGGGAACGCCGCCTGCCACCTGGGCCGTGCCGCCCGCCGCGCGGGCTGCATCACGGATGATTTGCGGGTAATTCTCAAAAGGCTGGTGGGCTGACAGCATGTCATTATAGGAGGTGACGATGCCGAGGTTCGGGCCGGCGCCATTGCGCAGTTCATTCTTGTCGTGGGGGCCGCAGGCGGCAAAGCCATGGGCAAGATTGGCGCAGCCCAGCGCCCTGCGTTTGGGTTGCGCACTGGCGGCCGCCGCAATGCGGCTGAGATAGCGGCTGCGCGTTGGCCTGCTGCGCTCGATGATCTTCTCGGTGACCGCAGAGACGATTGTCTGGACCGGCATGGATTTCAACTCCGTCAGGGACACCAATAAAGTGTCAGAGGTTTTTTTGACCGCAGAACCGCCCGGACCGGCATGGCCTCAGCCGGGCCTTCGCCAAGGGCTTTGTTTAGCACGTCGCGCTTTTCCTGTCCTTCAATGTGAAGGCAGAGAAGGCTCGCGTCGAGGAGGGCTGGAAGGGTGAATGTCAGGCGGGGCTCACCGGCGGCAGGGGCCGACATCGTCACTATGCGCTTCCCGGTCTTTGGATTGAGCGCCTCACCCAAATTATCGCCACCGGGGAAGAATGAGGCCGTGTGGCCATCATTCCCCATGCCGAGGACTACGACATCCAGGGTGCCGACATTTTCCGCTTCGGGATTATCAAATAGCGGGACAAACTGCGCACCAGCAGCGCTATTCTGCAGCAGGTTCTCCCGCACCAGCCTGGCGTTCGAGCGGGGATCTGTCTCGGGCACCTGGCGCTCGTCCACCAGGGTAATGGTCACCCTGCTCCAGGGAACATCAAATCGCGACAGGGTTTCAAAGAAGAGCTTGGGCGTCAATCCACCCGAAACCGCAAGACAGGAACTGCCCTTGGTTCTCACATGATGCTGCAGGGCGTTGGCGACATCGGTGGCGAGGGCGGATGACAGGCTGCCCCGGCTTTCAAACAACCGCTCCTTCGCGATCATGCAACTTCGCCCTCATGCCAGGTGCGCCCATCCCGTTCGATCAGGGCGACGGCGGCGGTGGGACCCCAGGTGCCGGCCGTGTAAGGTTTCGGCAGTTCGGGAGATTCCCGCCAGTAATCCAGAATGGGATCGATCCAGTTCCATGCGGCAGTCACCTCATCGCGGCGCATGAAGAGAGTCTGGTTGCCACGCACCACATCCATGAGCAGGCGCTCGTAGGCATCGGGATTTCTGACGCCGAAGGCATCGGCAAAGCTCATGTCGAGGGGCACCTGGCGCAGGCGCATGCCGCCGGGGCCCGGATCCTTGATCATCAGCATGAGCTTCACCCCTTCATCGGGCTGCAGGCGGATTACCAGCGTGTTGGAAGCAATGTTACCGGCGCTTGTTCCAAATACCGAATACGGCACGGGCTTGAATTCAACGACGATTTCCGAAAGACGCGAGGGAAGCCGTTTGCCGGAACGCAGATAGAAGGGAACGCCATTCCAACGCCAGCTTCCGATCTCGGCCTTGAGCGCAACATAGGTTTCGGTTTTGGAGATATCCGAGCCCAGTTCTTCGAGGTAGCCTGGAACCGCGCCTCCGGCTGAAGCGCCGGCGCGATATTGCCCGCGCACGATCTGGCTGGCGAGGGTTCCATCGGTCAGCGGCTTGAGCGATTGCAGAATTTTCAACTTTTCATCGCGCACGGAATCGGCTTCAATCGATGTGGGCGGCTCCATCGCTACCAGGCAGAGAAGCTGCAGCATGTGGTTCTGCACCATGTCGCGCAACGCGCCAGCCGTGTCATAGTAACCGGCGCGTCCCTCAACGCCTAGGGTTTCCGCCACGGTGATCTGCACATTGTCAATGTGGGCGGCGTTCCAGACGGGCTCAAACAGGGCGTTGGCGAAGCGCAGCGCCATGAGGTTCTGCACGGTTTCCTTGCCGAGATAATGATCGATACGGTAGATCGACGGTTCCGGAAAAATCCGGCCGATCTGCTCGTTCAGGGCCTTGGCCGAGGCGCCATTTTTGCCCAGTGGCTTTTCCACCACAACACGGGAATTCGGCGTCACCAGATTGTGGCCGCCGAGACGCTCACAAATGGGCCCGAACAGATCAGGCCCCACGGCCAGGTAAAAGACGCGGATGCGGTCGGCGTGGGGCTTAAGGACTTTTTCAAGATCCTTCCAGCCGGATTCCTGGCTTGCTTCGGCGGCGACATAATCCAGGCGGTCGAGAAACCGCTTGCAGGTGTCGGGCTTGCGCTCATCTTCAGACACATGGGTTTCAATAGAGGCGAGAGCAAAAGCGCGAAACGCCTCACGGGTCATGGCGCGGCGGGAAGAGCCGATAATCCGGGCCGACGGGGGAATCTGGCCCTGCACATCCCGGTGAAAAAGGGCAGGCAGCAGCTTACGCTGGGCCAGGTCACCGGTGGCGCCAAAGACGATAAGATCGAAGACGTCGACAGGAATAGTTCTGGGGGTCATATTCGGTTGAGATTCCGGTTTTGAGGTACGCCAATCAGAGTGGCGATCTACACGCCGAAAGCTAATTATGCAATAATTCAATTCCACTGATTTATTGATTTTTTTGCCGACTCCGGCAAAGGATAGCTACGGTACCCCAGAAGGAGAATTACATGATCGTTTGCTGCGGCGAAGCGCTGATCGACATGCTGCCGCGCACGTCCAAGGAGGGTGCGGCGGTTTACCAGCCCCTTAATGGCGGCTCGATTTTCAACACGGCCATTGCCCTGGGGCGGCTGGGAATCATCACCGGATTTTTCAGCGGGCTGTCCACGGACTTCTTCGGCGAGAGCCTGGTTGCCGGCTTGAAGGCCAGCAATGTCGATCTGAAATACACCAAGATATGGGACAGGCCTTCAACCCTTGCCTTTGTGAAGCTGGACAACGGCCAGGCGCGCTATTCCTTCTTCGATGAAAATTCCGCCAGCCGGATGCTGACCACCAAAGACCTTCCAAAGCTTGCCGCTGACGTCAACGCCCTGCATTTCGGCTCCATCAGCCTCATTCCCGAACCGGGCGGGTCGACACTGGAAGCCCTGATGGTGCGCGAGGCCGAAACCCGGGTGATCTGCCTTGACCCCAATATCCGCGCCAGCTTCATCAAGGACCGGCGCGGATACCTGGAGCGGATCAACCGCCTCATTGCGATGTGCGACATCCTGAAAATATCCGATGAGGACATCACCTGGATCACCGGCAAAACCGATCTCACTGCGGCGGCCAAGAAATGGCTCAATGCAGGCGCCAAGGTGGTAGTGGTCACCCGGGGTGAAAACGGCGTGGAAGCCTTCACCAAGGGCCTGTCATTCAAGCAGCCTTCGATCAACGTGAAGGTAGTGGATACGGTGGGGGCGGGAGACACCTTCACCGCCGGTTTCCTCGCCTCACTGCAGAAGGCGGGCAAGCTCAACAAGGCTGCCGTTTCTTATCTTGACGAGACATCATTGCGAAATGCGGTGGCCTATGCGGCGCGGGCCGCCGCGGTCACGGTTTCGCGGGCCGGCGCCAACCCGCCCTGGCTGCATGAACTGCAGACCTAAGCGCCATCAAGCCAGCCATGGAATTTCCCGTTGATGCCGTCATTCCGCGTTTGAGCGAAGCCCTGACGCTTGGCTCTGCCGCGATCCTGGTGGCGGAGCCCGGGGCCGGCAAGACAACGCGGGTGCCCCTGAAGCTTTTGGGAAGTTCGTGGCTTGGCGACAAGAAGATTGTCATGCTGGAACCGCGCCGGCTCGCAGCGCGGGCCGCAGCCAGGCGCATGGCGGAAACGCTTGGTGAAGAGATCGGTGCAACAGTGGGTTACACGGTCAGGCTTGACCGCAAGGTTTCGGCGAAGACCCGCATTGAAGTTGTCACGGAAGGCATTCTCACGCGGCGCCTGCAGCATGATCCGGAGTTGAAGGATACGGGGCTCGTCATTTTCGACGAGTTCCATGAACGCAGCCTTGATGGCGATCTGGGTCTCGCCCTCACGCTTGATATGCGCCAGGGCTTGCGGGAGGATTTGCGGCTTCTCATCATGTCAGCCACGCTGGATGCAGCGAGGCTTTCCGAACATTTGCAGGGAGCGCCCGTTGTCCAGGCAAGCGGCCGGATGTTTCCGGTTGAGACGCGCTATCTCGGCAAGACGACGCGGCAGACGCTTTCGGCAGATGCCTGCAGGGCGACGCAGCAGGCGCTTCTTGAAACGAAGCAAAGCATTCTGGTTTTCCTTCCCGGCGAGGCGGAAATCCGCCGCACGGAGGAAATGCTCAATTCAGCAAATCTTCCGTCATCCATATCCGTGCGGCCTCTCTACGGGTCGATGGGTTTTGCCGAGCAGGATGCGGCGCTCAATCCGGCGCCGGAGGGATCCAGAAAGATCGTGCTGGCCACCACCATTGCCGAAACCAGCCTGACCATCGAAGGCATTGGCACGGTGATTGACACAGGGTTCAAGCGATCCCCGCGCTTTGATCCGGCCAGCGGCATGACAAGCCTGGAAACGGTGCGGGTGAGCCTTGCTTCGGCGGATCAGCGGCGGGGCCGCGCCGGAAGGCTGGGACCAGGGGTTTGCTACAGGCTGTGGCCGGAAGCGGAAACGCGGGCCCTTGCGGCCCATGACCAGCCGGAAATTCTGGTGAGCGATTTGACGCCCCTGGTGCTTGAACTCGCCGCCTGGGGGGTGCATGCGCCCTCCTCCCTCTCTTGGCTCGATCCGCCGCCGGCTCCCGCCTTTGCGCAGGCGCAAGACTTGCTGGAGCGGCTGGAAGGGCTCGATAGTGATGGAAGGATCACGGCCATGGGCAGGGCCATGGTCCAGGTGCCGCTGCATCCACGGCTTGCCCATATGGTGGTCAAGGGACAGGCGTTGGGTTCCGGGGAAGCGGCAGCGGACCTGGCGGCTTTCGTCTCGGAGCGCGATGGACTGGGCCGTGACGCAGGCTGCGATATTGCCTCGCGGTTTTTGGCGACACGCGGTTCAGCGCGGTCGCGTATTCAGGCCGCGGCAAAACAGATCAAGCAAATTCTCAGCATTAAGGCTGATACAGGGTCGATCAGCGAAGGGGTGCTGGTCGCGCTGGCCTGGCCCGACCGCATTGCGCAAAAGCGTGGCGGTGAGCGGCGCTACCGGCTCTCGGGGGGCGGCGGAGCTATCCTTCCCGAGCATGAGACATTGGCCAGGCAGGAGTGGCTTGCGGTTGCCACAACCGATGGCTCTTCCGGCGACCAGAAGATTTTTCTTGCGGCGCCTCTTACGCTTGCTGAAATCGAGACGCATTTTGACGGCCAGATTGAAGTCTTGGAAAATGTCGGCTGGGACTCGCGGTCGCAAAGTGTGGTTGCGGCGCGGGTTAGGAAACTCGGGGCCCTTATTCTCGAGGAACGCCCGTTGACGTCGGCTGATCCAGAGGCCATGGCAGGGGCGATGCTCAAGGGGATCAGCGAGATGGGCCTCAAGGCTTTGCCGTGGACTGACGGCGCCAACAGCTTTCGCGCCCAGGTGCAATTTCTGAAACGCCTGTTTCCTGAAGAGGCCTGGCCCGATCTCGGCGATGAGGCGCTTGCGCGAAATCTCGACGACTGGCTGAAGCCCTATCTCGCGGGCATTTCACGCAAGAGCCATCTTGAGCGATTGGACATGCTGGCCATCTTGAAAAGCCTGGTGCCCCATGATCTGCAACGGCAAATGGATGGGCTGGCGCCGCGTCGCATTGAAGTTCCCTCAGGCGCCCATGTCGCCATCGATTATGAAACCGAGGGCGACCCGGTCATCCGGGTGCGTTTGCAGGAAATGTTCGGCCTGGCCAAAACGCCGACAATCGCCAAGGGGCGGGCGCAACTCCGCATCGAATTGCTGTCGCCGGCGGGAAGGCCATTGGCTGTCACCAAGTCCCTGGAGACGTTCTGGACCAATGGCTATCCGGACGTGCGGTCCGAATTGCGGGGGCGATATCCCAAGCATTCCTGGCCGGAAGACCCGCTGTCCGCGCCACCGGTAAAACCCCGGAAACTGCGCTGATTGCAAGGCTTGACCATTGGCCATGCCAATGCCAAACACCGCGCGCAATGACTGACACCGCCCATATCCGCAATTTCTCCATTATCGCCCATATCGACCACGGCAAATCGACGCTTGCCGACCGGCTTATCCAGCTTTGCGGGGCGGTGAGCGACCGGGACATGGTAGACCAGATCCTCGATTCCATGGACCTGGAGCGGGAGCGCGGCATCACCATCAAGGCCAACACGGTGCGCCTCGACTACACCGCCAGGAACGGCGAAAAATATGTTCTGAACCTAATCGATACGCCGGGGCATGTGGACTTTGCCTATGAGGTTTCGCGTTCGCTGGCGGCTTGCGAGGGTTCGCTTCTGGTGGTTGATGCCAGCCAGGGCGTGGAGGCGCAGACCCTGGCCAACGTTTATCAGGCGATCAACAACAATCATGAAATCATCCCGGTTCTCAACAAGGTTGATCTTCCCGCGGCCGAGCCGGAGCGGGTGCGACAGCAGATCGAGGATGTGATCGGCATTGACGCCTCCGAGGCGGTGATGATCTCGGCCAAGACCGGGCTCGGCGTTCCGGAGGTGCTTGAGGCCATCGTGCACCGCCTTCCGCCGCCCAAGGGCGACCGCAACAAGCCGCTCAAGGCACTGCTGGTCGATAGCTGGTATGATTCCTATCTGGGCGTTGTGGTTCTGCTGCGCATCATTGACGGCGAGCTCAAGAAGGGCATGCGGGTCAAGATGATGGGCACGGGCGGCTCCTACCTCATTGACCGCGTCGGCGTCTCGCGCCCGAAAAAGGAAATGGTGGCAAGCCTTGGCCCCGGCGAGATCGGCTTCTTCACGGCGGCGATCAAGGAAGTGGCGGATACGCGCGTCGGCGATACGGTGACCGATGAAAAGCGGCCGACGGCGGAAGCCCTGCCCGACTTCAAGGAAGCGCAGGCCGTGGTGTTTGCCGGTTTCTTTCCCGTCGATGCGGCGAAGTTCGAAGACCTGCGCGAAGCGATGGGGCGCTTGCGCCTCAATGACGCCAGCTTTTCCTTCGACATGGAAACCTCGGCGGCGCTGGGTTTCGGTTTCCGCTGCGGCTTTCTCGGCCTCCTTCATCTCGAGATCACCCGCGAACGCATCGAGCGCGAATTCAACGTGGACATCATCACCACGGCGCCAAGCGTCATCTACAAGATAAACATGCGCGACGGGACGCAGAAATCGCTGCACAATCCGGTTGATATGCCGGACGCCACGCTGATTGAATCCATCGAGGAGCCGTGGATCGAAGCCACCATCCTGGTGCCCGATGAATATCTGGGCTCCATCCTCAAGCTGTGCGAGGACCGGCGCGGGCGGCAGAAGCAGCTCACCTATGCGGGCAGCCGCGCCATGGTGATCTATGAGCTGCCGCTCAACGAAGTGGTTTTTGATTTCTATGACCGGCTCAAATCAGTGAGCCGCGGCTATGCCAGCTTCGATTACAAGATGGTGGGCTATGAAAAGGGCGACCTGGTGCGCATGGGCATCCTGGTGAATGCGGAGCCTGTCGATGCGCTGGCCATGGTGGTGCACCGGGCCAGGGCCGAGCAGCGCGGCCGGGTGATGTGCGAGAAGCTCAAGGATCTCATTCCGCGCCACATGTTCCAGATCCCTATCCAAGCCACCATCGGCGGCAAGATCGTGGCGCGCGAGACGCTTTCAGCCATGCGCAAGGACGTGACGGCGAAATGCTACGGCGGCGACATCAGCCGCAAGCGCAAGCTTCTGGACAAGCAGAAGGAAGGCAAGAAGAAGATGCGGCAGTTCGGCAAGGTCGACATTCCGCAGGAAGCCTTCATCGCGGCGCTGAAGATGGACGAGAACTAAGGCGCGCCCATCGACGCGCAAGTTCTCTATTTTATGGTGAGGGCCAAACCGCTCAGATCGACGTTCACCATCAATCCGCTCTGCCGGCCCGAAAGCTCCAGAACCGCACCATTCTGATTGGTCAGAATGATGGCGCGGACGCCGCGGCCGACCGCAAGCCCCGCGCCGGCAGCGCCATAGACGCCCTCGACGTCCGACGCGCGCCGGATATTGCTCACGCGACCGTGCAGCACCGTCTTTGAACCGCCGAACACAAGTCCGTAGTCTATGCCGCCCACTCCAAGCCGATAGCTGCGGCCCTTAAAGGTGAGCCTGCCGCTGCCGCCTGAACCACCGATTACCCAGCCGGCCTTGTAGACCGTAAGCGTGATTTTGCCGCTATCGGCATGGGCACTCTGGAGGCCCAAACCTAACATGGAGATTACTGCGACCAAAGCGCCGAGAAACCGGAGTGGAATTCGCATGGCTTGATTTCCTTTTACGTTGCCGGAGCATCGATGTTGGCAATTCCCGTCTGTCCAGTGAGGACCCGACTCGCCATGGCTTTACCTTGCGGACAAAGGTGTCAGGAGTCAATTCAGATCAGGTTTCGGCAACGCCCCGCTTGCGCCTGTCCCAGGCGACGATCTTTCCTGAAATCCACCAGCAGGCAACGGCAATGGCGGCGCCGGCATAGCCATCGATGGCGTAATGCCAGCCCAGGTGAATGGAGCCAATGAAGATAAGGAAGGCGAAGACCGACATGAGGTAGCCCAGCCATTTCTTGCCGGCGGAGAAGCCGAGGATTGCAAACAGCACCGAGGTTCCCACATGCATCGATGGCATCGCCGAAATGCCGTTGATCAGGCCGGTGCCGGTCTCATAGTCCTTCCACAGCTCATCCATGGTGGGGATGACAAAAATCGTGTGAACTTGCGCCACCTCGTGGAGCCAGTCCATGAGCGGCACGAAAGGGTCCTGAACCTCGGGCATCAACCGGCCATAAAGGCCCGGGCCCACGGATGAGAAAATCGTCCCGCATACGCTGGTGCCCACGAACCAGGTGAGGGTGAAACCCAGCAGGAAGTGGGTGCGCAGTGCGGTGTCCTTGGGGCCGAAGCCTTGCCAGAACCAGCAGGTGAACATCACAAAGAACCAGATGTTGTAGTTGACGTTGATCAGGAAGGTGACCCAGGGCACGTTCAGCAGGGGGGCCAGCCATTCATAGGGCTGCGCGCCGAAATGCATCACCTGGTCCCACTCCATGAAAGTCACATCCCAGGAAAAGGGGACGGCCAGTGGAATGGCTTTCTTTATGAAGGCAAAGCCCAGCATGTAGAGGGACATGAAAAGGAATGCGTGGATGGAATTCGAGATGCGCTGGGGCGCCAGATAGTCGTCGCTGATTTTCAGCCAGAGGCCGCCGAGCGCGCTGCCCTCGTAGCCGGTCCAATACAAACGCACGAGTTCGGCAACAATACCTATCAAGATCAAGCCGCAAAGAAGCGTCAGGACGGGAGCGGTAAATGCGGTCACCATCTTGATGTCGAAGGGAAGGCCAATCCAGATGGATTCCGCCACGGCCACCAGGAAGACAAATGCCGCCAGGACGTAGAGCACCGCATTGGCGCGAAAGCCGTGAATAATGCAGGCCGCAGTCCCGGACAGACGGTTCTGCAGGGGCAAGGTCAGTGCTTCACTCATGGCGGCGAGGGTCCCGTTAAAAAGCCAAACATATCAATCGGAAGGTTAAGGAGATGTTTCGGGCTGGACTACAGATTAGAATTGTTCTAATTTGATATCAGAGGTCCATATTGAAAAGCTTCTCCGATCTGTCCGAACAGGAAATCATCGCCCTGGCCATTTCAAGCGAGGACGACGACGCGCGCGCCTATTCGGGCTTTGCCAATGCCCTGATGGAAACCTACCCGGGCTCCGCCAAGGTTTTCATGGAAATGGCGGAGGAGGAGCATCAACACCGGCGCTGGCTGACCGAACTTTACCAGAAGAAATTCGGCGATTTCATTCCTCTGATCAGACGCAGCGAGATCAACGGATTTGTGAAACACAAGCCGGCCTGGATGATCGGCAAGCTCAATATCGAAGCCATGCGCCGGCGGGCCGAGGTCATCGAACTGGAAAACTACCGCTTTTACAAACAGGCGGCGGCGCACAGCCAGGACCCGCAGGTGGCCAAGCTTCTCAACCGATTGGCAGAAGCCGAAAAGGGCCACGAGTCCCTGGCGGCGCGCCTTGGCGACAAACACCTGACTGCGGACGTCAAGATCGAGGAAGGCGAAACGAAGCGCCGCCTCTTCCTGCTGCAGGTCATCCAGCCCGGACTTGTCGGGCTCATGGACGGCTCGGTCTCGACGCTCGCTCCCTTGTTTGCCGCAGCCTTCGCCACGGGCAATACCTGGGCCACGTTTCTGGTGGGAATGGCGGCTTCAGTGGGGGCGGGCATTTCCATGGGCCTGGCCGAGGGGCTTTCCGATGACGGAAAGCTCACGGGCCGCGGCCATCCCCTGATCCGCGGATTGGCAGCCGGGATCATGACCGCTGTCGGCGGCATTGGCCACACGCTGCCCTATCTCATCTCGGATTTCAAAACTGCCACGGGCCTGGCCATCGTCATCGTGTTCATCGAGCTCTGGGCCATTTCGTGGATCCGTTACAAATACATGGACACGCCATTCCTGAAGGCAGCCTTCCAGGTGGCAGTCGGGGGATTTCTGGTGTTTCTCACCGGCATGGCGATTGGCAGCGCCTGAGGCCGCAGGTTTCGGGCACACTATCTGAAGGTGCTGAAACTCTGGCCGTAGGCCCACTCGGTTCTGACCTGGTGGTTGGCTTCCTCAACGAGGACCTGGGCATCAATGCCGATTTCACCCATGGCATGGGCTGCATCTATCGCCGCCTCAATGGCCTCAGCCTGGGTGGCATAGGGGCCGTAATGCTTTTCCTTGAAGCTAATCTTCCATTCATTGTTGTGAAGTACGATAAAGTATTGTTCAGCGGCCATGTGACCCAGTCCCAATCCGTGAAGTGCACTTAATATAGGTTCTGTCTGTATGAGTCGAATAGTAGTAACTTATCCACCGGGAATGCTGCCAAAGGCCTCGGATCCTGACACCGCGCAAGTCATTGTCTGCGAGCCGGCGCAACACGAAAGGCACGCTCAAACAGCCGGACCAGCTTCAGCCCCATCGCCAGCCCACCTGCTGCCGCGGCCCGCAAACCTCCACTAGTCCTCCGGTTCCGGCTGGCTGCTCCACGGCCAAGGATAACTTGCGCCCTCCGCGCCGCGGGTCTAGTTTCTTGTCAGTACCAGCAAATGGCACAAGAACTTCTTGGGAGGACATCATGAAAAGACGCACACTATTCGCAAGCTTTTTGGCTCTGGCGCTGACGGCAGGCCTTGCCACTCCGGCGCTGGCCCTTGACGATCTGCGGATCATCGCTCCGGCCGGCCCCGGCGGCGGCTGGGACCAGACGGCTCGCTCCCTCTCCGAAGTCATGGCTGCCATGGGCGCCAAGGGCGGCACGGTTGAAAATGTTCCGGGTGCCGGCGGCACCGTCGGGCTGGCCCAGCTCATCGACCAGGAAAAAGGCAAGCCCAATGTCCTGATGGTCAACGGCCTGGTTATGGTGGGCGCCATTCTAACCAATCAATCACCGGTTACCCTCGACATGACAACACCCATCGCACGCCTGACCGGCGAGTATGAAGTGATCGTCGTTCCGGCTGCTTCGGAACTCAAGACCATGGCCGATCTTGCGGCCAAACTGAAAGCTGACCCGGGTTCAGTTGCCTTCGGCGGCGGTTCCGCTGGCGGCACCGATCACATTCTCGCGGGCCTCGTTGCCAAGGCCGTGGGGGCGGACGTCTCCAAGCTCAACTATGTGCCCTTCTCCGGCGGCGGCGAAGCTCTTGCCGCGATCATGGGCGGCCATGTGGTGGCGGGCATCAGCGGCTACAGCGAATGGGCGGGCCAAATCAAGTCGGGCGAACTCCGGGCCCTGGCGATTTCCGCGCCTGAACGCCAGCCAGGCATCGACATTGCGACCCTGAAAGAACAGGGCGTCGATGTTGACCTTGCCAACTGGCGCGCCATCGTGGCCCCTCCGGGCCTCGATGATGCACAGGAAAAGGCCTTGCTTGAAGCGGTCGATGCGGCCGTCAAGAGCGATGCCTGGAAAAAAGTGCTCACCGACAAGAACTGGACGGATCTTTATCTCCCGGGCGATGATTTCGGCAAGCTGATCGCCCTGGAAAATGCCCGGACAACGGAAGTGCTCAAGGGCATCGGCCTCGTCCAGTAACGGGCAGCCGTGAACACAAAACAAAAGATAGCCGGGGCCGGTCTTGCGATCGGCCTCGGCCTTATTGCCATCGCATCGGTCATCGGCTTTGAAACGATGCAGATGCGGGTACCGCCGAGCTACGCCCGGGTCGGACCACAGATATTTCCCTATATCATAGCCCTCGGCATGGCCCTTACGGGCGCGTTCATCGCCTGGAAATCCTACCGCGGCGGAGACGAAGTCATTGACGAGGTCGAGCCCACCGACTGGAAAAATGTCGGCATCATCCTGTTGGGCCTCATCGCCCACATGAACCTGCTGAGACCGGCGGGCTTCGTGCCCGCGGGAGTGGTTCTTTTCATGAGCGTGACCTTTGCCTTTGGCAGCCGGCGTTTCGGGCGGGATGCAATGATCGGATTCTTCCTGGTGCTGTTTGCCTATATCGGTTTCACCTACGGCCTTGGCCTGCAACTGCCGCCGGGGATTTTGAAAGGATTGCTCTGAGATGGAAGCCTTCCTTGCCCTCATGGATGGCTTTGCCACCGCCCTGACGCCGATCAATCTGATGTGGTCGCTGGTCGGCGTAACGCTTGGAACCTTGATTGGAATCCTGCCGGGGATCGGCCCGGCGCTTACCATTGCGCTGCTTCTGCCGGTGACGCGAAATCTTGATCCCACCGGCGCCTTCATCATGTTCGCCGGGCTCTATTACGGCGCCATGTATGGCAGTTCCACTACCAGCATCCTGCTCAATACGCCGGGGGAATCCGGCTCCATCATGACGGCCATCGAGGGAAATCTCATGGCCAGGCAAGGCCGGGGAGCTGCCGCCCTTTCAACCGCGGCCATCGGCTCTTTCGTTGCCGGAACGCTCGGCACGCTGGCCCTGACCTTTCTGGCGCCACTGTTCGTCAAGCTGGCGCTGCTGTTTGGCCCGGCGGAATATTTCTCCCTGATGGTCCTGGCCTTCACCACCGTATCGGTGCTGCTTGGCGCCTCCAAGAGCCGCGGCCTTGCGGCACTTTTTCTGGGGCTGGCCTTCGGCCTGGTGGGCACCGACATTCTGACGGGCCAGCCGCGCCTGGTCTTCGGATATCCCAGCCTGCTGCGCGGCATCGACATCGTGGTGGTGGCCGTTGGGCTTTTCGCCGTAGGCGAGGCTCTCTTCATGGCCTCGCAGGCGCGCCTGCGCACGGCGGAGATCCTGCCCATCAAGGGTTCGCTCTTCATGACGCGGGAGGAATGGCGCCGGTCGTGGAAGCCCTGGCTGCGCGGCGCCGGCATCGGCTTTCCATTCGGCGCGCTGCCGGCCGGCGGCACGGAGATTCCCACCTTCCTGTCGTACTTCCTCGAAAAGAAACTCACCAAGCATCCGGAAGAATTTGGCCGCGGCGCCATCGAAGGTGTGGCTGGCCCGGAAGCGGCCAACAACGCGGCGGTGGCGGGGGTTCTCGTTCCGCTGCTGGCCCTTGGGCTTCCCACTTCGGCAACGGCCGCAATCCTGCTGGCGGCTTTCGAGCAGTACAACCTCCAGCCGGGACCATTGCTGTTCGCCGGCAATTCAACCCTGGTCTGGGGCCTGATCGCCAGCCTCTACATCGGCAACGTCATGCTGCTGGTGCTCAACCTGCCGCTGGTTGGCCTGTGGGTACGCCTGCTGACCATTCCCCAGCCCCTGCTCTATGGCGGCATCCTGATCTTCTCGACTCTCGGGGTTTATTCCCTGGGCAATTCGACTTTTGATCTGGTTCTGCTGTTCATTGTGGGCTTCATCGGCTTCCTGATGCGGCGCCACGAGTTTCCGGTTGCCCCCTGCATCATCGGGCTGATCCTCGGCCCGTTTGCCGAGGCGCACTTCCGCCGCGCCCTGTCGATCAGCCAGGGCGATCCTTCGGTTTTTGTGACCCATCCGCTTTCCGCCGTTCTGCTGGCTACCGCCGCGGCTGTCATCATCGTGCCGATCATCCTGCGACGGATTAAATATGCATAGTTCCCCGCACTTCGGTGAGCTTGCGTAAGGCCCCGAACGCTGTGTAAATCACTGCATCGATGCACTGCTTCTTTTTACGATACCGGACTGCCCCGGCTCTCAAAATTCTGGAAATAATGTGACCTGATGGCACCCCCCTTGCGCCCTTCGCTGTTTCGCTCCGAAACCCTGGCGACGGCACTCATTCTTGCATTTCTGGTTTTCCTCATGGGCGGCACGGCCTTTGTTCTGCGGAACGCCTATCAATCGGCCGCTGAAATCGCGCGCATAAGGGCCATTTCTTCGGCCGAAGTGGTGGCGGCCAATTTTGAATGGGTGGGCGAGACTTCGCAGCAGCTTTTGCAAAGGGTCGACGATTTTGTCGGCCCTAGCCTTGACGCGCTTCCGGCAAATGCCCTGGGATTCCTCAAGGAGTCCGTTTCAACGCTTCCCGGTTCGCCGCGCATCTATCTGGTAGGCGCTGACGGAAACACAAGGCTTACGACCGACCCGGATTTCAAGCCCATCGACATCCGGGACCGGGATTATTTCCAGGCCGTCGCGGATGGGGCGGCGCGCTACATTTCGCCCATGCTGGTGAGCCGGCTCAATGGCGAGCAGATCTTCGTAATCAGCAAGAGGGTCGAACGGAACGGCGTTTTCGTGGGCGCGGCTATCGTGTCGTTCAACTCGCAACTCATCGAGAAGGTGTGGAGTTCGCTTCGTTTTGACCCAACTTCGACGATTTCGGCGGTTCGCGAGGATGGCAAGATTGTTGCCCGCTATCCAAGGTTGGAAAGCCGCACCGATATCAGCGATTCCGTCCTGTTCACGACCTTCCTGCCGCAGGCGCCAAACGGAACCTATGAAGCCGTTTCAGTTGCAGATGGGGTGAAACGCATCGTGGCCTACCGCAGGGTCGGAGGATCAAATCTTATCGCAATCGCCTCGATAGGGCATGACGTGGCCTTTGCCGCTTTCTACAATTTTGCAATTCTGAGCCTCGCCGTCGCGGTGCCGCTTGCACTGTTTCTCGCGGCGCTTGCCTGGATCACATTCCAGTGGCTGTCGAGGGACGCGCGGCAAAGAGAACAACTTGCCGCGGCGCTTGAATCCAACCAGATGCTTTTCCGGGAAATTCATCACCGGGTCAAAAACAACCTGCAGGCAGTGAGTTCGCTGGTCAACCTGCAGAAGATCGATCCCCATGCAAAGCAGGAAATGACCCAGCGCATCCAGGCGATGGTTGCGGTGCATGAGCAGATCTACCGCAATGACCAGTTCGGGCTGGTGGATGCATCGGCATATATTCCAGCCATCATCGGGAAGCTGGTTGAATCCTACGGGCGCGAGGTGAAGGTGGCCTATGATCTGGCGCCCATGGAAGTTGACCGCGAACATGCCCTGCCGCTTGGGCTGGTTGCAAATGAAGTGGTGTCCAATGCGATGAAGTATGCGTTTCAGGATGGCCGGGACGGCGCACTGACAGTTACCCTGAAGAAATCGGAAGACGGGCGCATGGGCATTTTGACGATCCATGACAACGGTGCCGGGTTTGATCCGGAGTCAATCTCCAAAGGCACGGGCAGCAGGCTGGTCAGCGGGCTGGCGGCGCAAATCCAGGGCGAGACCGGATACACCTTCGACAGCGGCACAAAATTCGAGATGCGCTTTCCCTTGCCTAACGCCTCAGCCTAGCGGGGCCTGCACCATGGAGCGCATGGTGGCGGCAATTTCAATCACATTATAGGGCTTGGTGAAGAAGCGGGAATCTGCAGGCAAGGAATCCACATTGATTTTCCGGAGGCCGGAGGCAACGACAATCCGGATCGGCGGCCAGCGGTCACGCACGGCGGCGGCGAGCTTAAGGCCATCCATGCTGCCCGGCATATCGATATCGGTGAAGAGGACTCGTATGGCGGAATTGGCTTCGAGAATCTTGATGGCACGGTCGGCATCAGGCGCCTCGAAAACCTTGAAGCCGCTTTCCTCGAGCTGCTCGACCACATCCATGCGGGTGATCGGTTCGTCTTCCACGACCAGCACTGCGATTTTCTCGGCCATCATCATCTCTTGTCAATCAAATCCTGTTGGCGAGTTCAATAACCCCCGAACAGCTTCGATAGTTTCAATGCCATTCCAATTTTGGCGCCTCATGCTTAATGGTTTGCCACTGGGCAGATTAACCGCCCGTGAACCTGCGCCCATAGCTTACCAGGTCGTTAAATCTGTTCCAAATCAGTAAGTTGAAGCCTGGCCTGCCACCCGAAGCCGTGGCGCAGGATGGCGGAAGGGGGGGGATTCGAACCCCCGTTACGCTATTAACGCAAACACGCTTTCCAGGCGTGCGCCTTAAGCCACTCGGCCACCCTTCCGCAGAAATTCGGGGGCGCCTGGGCCCCCGTCGAATTGCGCCGCACTATAGCGATGAAACTCTGCCGTTCAAGCGTTGTTGAATGGAAGTTACCGATCTGCCACACTAAATGGGTCTCAAGATAAAAGGAGACAGGAATCCATGATTTTCGCCCGCAGGAAAGCCGAAATGACCGATGCCGCCCGGGCCCTGCCCGGCCGGGCAAGCGCCATTGCCACGGCCAGCCACCACTTCGTCAACGGAAACCCGTTGAAAGGGCCATACCCCGCAGGGTCCGAGCAGATTGTCTTGGCCATGGGCTGCTATTGGGGGGCGGAGCGCACGTTCTGGGAGCTGCCCGGCGTCTGGGTGACAGCGGTGGGAAATGCTGGCGGCTTTACGCCGAACCCTACCTATGAGGAGGTCTGTTCCGGGCTCACGGGGCACACGGAATCGGTGCTGGTGGTGTTTGAACCCAGCAAGGTGAGCCTCAACGAGGTTTTGAAAGTATTCTGGGAAGCGCATGACCCCACGCAAGGGATGCGCCAGGGCAATGACACGGGCACGCAATACCGTTCGGCGATCTACTGGAACTCGCCGGCGCAACGCGACGCCGTGCTGGCCTCGAAGGCGGCCTACCAGAAAGCGCTGACGGCGCAGGGCTATGGCGCCATCACCACGGAAATTGCCGAGGCCGGGCCTTTCTATTTCGCCGAGACCTATCACCAGCAGTTTCTCGCCAAGAATCCGCACGGCTATTGCGGGATTGGCGGCACCGGCGTTGTCTGCCAGATCGGCACCGGGGTTGAAGGCTAGCGCTCGGCGCGGCCCAGGACGTCGATAATCTCGGAAATCTTCCGGCGCTGCTCCGCCTTATTGCCGCTGGCAATGGCGTGCTCGACGCAATGGCTGACATGATCGCGGAGGATTTCCTCCTCGGCACGGCGGAGCGCCGCCCGCACCGCTGAAATCTGGGTGACGACATCGATGCAGTAGCGGTCTTCCTCAACCATGCGGGAGAGGCCGCCCACCTGGCCGCCGATGCGGCTGAGCCGCTTCAGCACGGCAGCTTTGGTATCTTTCTGCATAATTGACATATACCTATAGGGGGTATATCTGTCAAGCATCGATTATACCCCCATAGGGTGTGCAGGATTCTGACAAAGGCAGGCGCAAATGAAACATGAACACACGCATTCAATGCATAACCCATCTGCCACGGGGGTCATTGATCCC
>Ga0073904_10000379_pt1 | contig 31526 bp, 28 predicted proteins | sample KloWWTrecipitate_FD_66668 | JGI IMG/M metagenome (GOLD analysis project Ga0073904, IMG submission 66668) | Active sludge microbial communities from Klosterneuburg, Austria, studying microevolution and ecology of nitrifiers - Klosterneuburg... | ecosystem: Engineered > WWTP > Aerobic digester >... | reverse complement strand
CGGATCGACGAAGTAAACGGGGCGTCCCTGATCGTTGACGAGGTACTTGCCGACCTGGCCTTCCTTTGGTTCGGTGTTCTGCCAGACGCGATAGGTCGCGGTATCGGTCTCCGAATATTTGCCGCCGACGTGTTCCGACTGATACTTGCCGTCTTGTCGGAAAAGCTTGTCTTCCGTGAGTACCACCTTTGCTTCAGGAGAATCGGCGGCTACCTTTTGATAGTAAGTGCGAGAGCTGTTCAGGAATATCAGCAGAGAGCCGAGCACGAGTGCCGAGCAGAGAGCTCCGACGAGGATCGCGATCTGCTGACGCCACGGAGTGCCGCCGACCCAGAATCCTGTCTTAAGATCCTGCGATGTCGTTCCGCCGTTCGACGACGCGATACACACAATGCCGCCGATCGAGAGAGCCGTTACAAAGTACGGATCGGGTGCTGTCCAGCCAAGCCCTAAGAATACGAGGCAGGTGATAAGGAGCGTTGCGACGGTCATTCCCGAGATGGGGTTCGAGGACGAACCGATTTCGCCCGTCAACCTCGACGACACCGTTACGAAAAGGAAGCCGAGAACGAGGATGAGGAGTGCGCCGAAGAACGATACGAATGGATGAACAAAAATGCTCAGGCCTAATTGCGGGAAGAGCAGAATTGCCGCGAGAAGGCCGATCATTCCCGCCGCGACCCATTTCATCGAAATGTCTTTGTCCGTCCGCGGCACGTTCTCGCCGTTCGCTGCGGATCCGCCGCGAAGATCGGCTAGCCCGGCTTTCAGGCCGTGGATGATCGTAGGCAGACTGCGAGCGAGCGAGATAATTCCCGCCATTGCAACGGCGCCTGCGCCGATATAAAGAACGTATGCACTTCGGATCCCGGACGGCGAGAGCTCGGCGATGGTCTTGCTCAATTCTGGTGCGACTGGAGTTGGGACCGCTGCACCGAAGAGTTTGATCATCGGGATAAGCACGAGATAAGAGAGAACGCCGCCGCCCATCATCAAGCCTGCGACCCGCGGGCCGATAATGTAACCGACACCGAGCAGCGTCGGATCATTGTCGGAATTGATGGTGCCGCCGTTGTAGCCTGCCTTTGAAAAGTCGTAGCCAGGCGATTCTTTCCAGAAGAACAGCACCTTCATTATCGAGTTGAACAGGAACCCGAATATGAATCCGATCGTGATGATCTTGCCGCCCTGAAGAGCCGCATTGTCGTCGCCGGCAAGATGAGACTCGTTCGATGCGTCTCGAGATTCTTTTGAGGCGCCGGCCTTTAGGACTTCGGCGCAGGCCGTGCCCTCGGGGTATTTGAGATAGCCGTGCTGATCTTTGATAAGGGCACGTCTGAGCGGGATCATCATCAGGATGCCTAAGAGTCCGCCCATGACTGCAACGAGCATCACACGCGTGAGTTCAAGCTCGAAGCCGAGGATCATAATTGCGGGCATCGTTACGCCGATGCCGAAGGCAATAGATTCGCCGGCGCTCCCGGCCGTCTGCATTATGTTCGTCTCGAGGATGGTCGCGTCGCGCATACCGATCTTCGACAAAAGGCGAAAAAGCGTGATCGCGATGACCGCCACAGGTATCGACGCAGACACCGTAAGCCCGGTCTTTAAGACGAGGTAGAGGGAAGACGCGCCAAAAATGATCCCCAGAATAGAGCCGACAAGCAGCGGAAGCGGCGTCAATTCACGCAAACTTGCCGAATCGGGGATATACGGACGAAAGGTTTTTAGAAACGGGTTCTCCATTCTAAACGAGATCTCCTATTTTTCTTGCTTACAGACAATAAGGGGAAAGTGCTCTCGGAAATGTACATTGACTGAGGCTTAGAATCAAGTATTTAACGCAATAAAATGCCGTTCTTGAACGAAAGCCGAGCCGCTGGTGCGAAAGGCGGATAGCAATTTATTAGCGTTCGACCCTTACCTGAGTTCGATCGAACAGCGTCAATGAGCGCCGTCAACAGGGCGAGCGTTTGTTACCTTTTTGAAGAGAAAGACGGCAGGAATGCAAAGCGCGCAAAGGACGGTCAGTATCCAAAAATCATCGTTGTAGGCTAGTACAGCGGCCTCGCGGACGATCATTTGATAGATCAAACCGTAGGCTTGCGCGGTGCCTGTAACCGGGTCGAGGCCGACGCCAATACCCTGGCGGATCTGCTCGACCGCGTGCTGGAATGCCGGATTATATTGATTTGCGTGTGCTGTAAGGATGCTTTGATGGAATTGCTGATTCCGCATCAAAAGCGTTGTCATTATCGCAATGCCGATGCTGCCGCCGGTGTTCCGCATCAGGTTATAAACGCCGCTCGCGTTGCCGATCTCGCGTTGAGGCAAGGTCGCGACCGACAGCGTCGTCAGCGGTACGAACACGAAGCCAAGCGCAAAGCCGCTCACGATCATCGGATAGACGATGCTGCTCATCGTGATGTCTAGACTGAGGCCCGTGAAAAGATAGATGGAATACGCAAGCAGCGAGAATCCAAAGAACACGAGGTAGCGCGTGTCCACCTTCGGTATCAGGCGCCCGACGACGACCATGGAGATGATCGCGCCGATACCTCGCGGACTTACAGCTTCACCGCTTAGAACGGCGGGATATCCCATCAAGGTCTGCAAGAACAGCGGCAGAAGCGCAGTTGTGGCATAGAGAACTACACCGACGGTCGCGATCAATCCGCATGCTACGGCAAAATTGCGATTCAAAAAGACGCGTAAGTTCACGATCGGTTCCGGGGTGAGAAGTTCCCAGACGACAAAGCTGATGAGCGAGATAGCGGAGACCGCAGCGGTGAAGCAGATTAGTCCGGATTCGAACCAGTCGCGCTGTTCGCCGAGATCGAGCGTCAATTCAAGCGCACCGAGGCCGAGAGCCATCAGCCCAAAGCCCATATAGTCGATCTTTCCGGGCTTTTGCTCGCGTAAGTATGGCGGGTCTTCGACAAAAGAGTTCGCCATGAATGCGGCGAGCGCGCCGATCGGGAGGTTGATGTAAAAGATCCAACGCCAGGAATAATTGTCAGTGATCCAACCACCCAGTGTCGGGCCGATGATCGGCGCGACAACAATTCCCATTCCATAAAGTGCCATCGCCGCTCCGCGTTTTTCTGGCGGAAAACTCTCCAAAAGAACCGCTTGCGCGATCGGCTGCAGCGCGCCGCCGCCCATTCCTTGAAGCACTCGAGCAACGATCAAGATCGACAGACTCGGAGCCGCTCCGCAGAGTGCCGACGCACAAGTAAAAAGAATGATGCAGATGATGAGAAACTTCTTCCGGCCGATGTATTTGCTGATCCAACTAGTTGCAGGCAGGATGATCGCGTTCGAAATGAGGTAACTTGTGAGCACCCAAGTTGCTTCTTCTGTGGTGGCGGAGAGATTGCCCGCAATATGCGGCAATGCGACGTTGGCGACCGATGTGTCGAGGATCTCCATCACGGTCGCAAGCATCACCGAGACCGCTACGAGCCACGGGTTAAAACTTGGGACCCATTGTTGATGAACGTCTTCGCCAGGCATCAGCGAACCTTGACCGTCGGCTCTACGCTCATTCCCGGTGCAAGCAGATGAACCTTGTCGGGCGGCGAATCGAATACGATCTTCACCGGCAGACGCTGGACGACCTTTACGAAATTGCCGCTCGCATTCTCGGGCGGCAAAAGGCTGAAACGCGAACCTGTTCCCGCCTGAAAGCTCTCGACCTTCCCGCGAAAACTCTCGTTCGGATATGCATCGACCTTGATATCGACCGTCTGCCCGACACGCATCTCTTCTAGCTGAGTTTCTTTGAAATTTGCGATGACCCAAACTTCGTTCGAACGCGAAAGGGCCATCAATGGCGTCCCGACTTGGACGAGTTGGCCGACGAGGACGTTCTTTTTCGTAACATAACCGTCCTCCGGCGCGGTGATCTTCGCGTATGAGAGATCAAGTTCCGCCTGATGGACAGCCGCTTCTGCGGCGGTCTGCGCGGCAAGGGCCATCTCGACCTGAGATTCGCTTACATCGACCTGCTGAGGCGCCGTGTCGGCCTGCTGTAAGCGGCCTTTTGATTCGTCGAGCTGTGCTCGGCTGACGTCGATGCCTGCGACCGACTGGCGATAATTCTCGCTGGCTGTCGAGACGCCGGCGCGTGCCTCGTTCACTCGCGAATTCGCGCTCTCGACCGCTCTTTGTGCCGCGTCGTATCGCGAACGGGCATTCAGCAGAGCGTTCCGAGCCTGGTCGAGCGATTGCTGCGAGATATCGCCTTTCGTGAATAGTGCCTCTCGGCGTTGAAATTCAAGCTCGGCAAGACGAGTGTCCGCTTCGGGCTGCGCGACCTGTGCACGGGCTTTCGCGAGCTCCGCGATCGCGGTCTTGACGGCGGCTTCAGCCTGCGTGACCTGCGACCTTCGGCTCGCGGCGGCAAGTCGGCTTTGCTCGACCGCGCTTTTCGTTGTCGTAACGTTCGACTTTGCCTGAACGCGGGTCGCGCTCGTCGAACTCTTAGTAAGCTGCGAACTCGCGACCGCTTTTTGGTATTGGCTTTTAGCGTTCTGGAATTCTGCCTGTGCTTTTTCGAGCTTTACTTCGAGGTCGGCGGTATTCAATTCGACGAGCACGTCGCCCTTGTGCACAAGCTGATTGCTCTCGACGAAGACCTTTTCAACGTAGGCTGAAACTTTCGGGCTGATCTGAACCACGTCGCCGTCGATGAACGCATCATCGGTCGATTCGAACTGGCGTGCATAGAGCCAGTAGAAGAACCCTGCAACTACTACGACCAGCAGCACCGAGCCGCCGATCATAAAGATCCGCCTCCGCTTGCCGTTAGGCTTTGATTCAATGCTCTCGTCCTTTTCTTCTATCTCGCCGGCGGGTTCGCTTTCAACGGGCTGGTCAATATTGCTTTCTTCGCTCATTAAATCTCTTCGTTAGTAAGTAATCACTTACTTTGCAAAATCTCCGGTTTTTTGTCAATCGGAATCATCGACCCCTAATATCTTTTATAGTCTCGTCCTTGCTATCATCAGGTACTTTGACGGTCGAATTTTATGAAAGCAGACAATGAGTGCAATGTGGTGGAAACACGATTTGAGAACGGTTTGACGGTGCTGACCGATCATATGGACAGCGTACGTTCGGCGACGCTCAGTTTCCTTTATCGCGTCGGCGCAAGGTGCGAATCCGCCGAATGGCACGGCATCAATCACTTTATCGAACACGCTGTTTTCAAAGGCACCGGACGCCGTTCGACGCTCGATATCGCGATCGAACAAGATCGTCTCGGCGGCAATTTCGACGCGTTCACGACGCACGAAGAAACGGGCTTCGTGATGAAGGTCGTCGATGAGAAGATCGACAGAGCCTTCGATCTGATGGCCGATATGCTTTCGGAACCGCGCTTCCTCGCGCAGGATCTCGAAGCCGAGCAGAACGTAATAATCGAGGAGATGAAGATGACCGAAGATGTTCCCGAAGAGCAGCTTGGCGAGATCTTCAACGCGGCTTTGTTTCCAGAGAACGGCCTCGGGAAGCCGATCACGGGAACTGCGGAATCCGTCCGGACATTCAACACGGAACGCACACGCGAATACTTCGAACGCACGTTCACGCCTGAAAATCTGATTATAACTGCCGCAGGCAGCGTCGATCACGAAAAACTCGTAGAACTCAGCGCCGGCGTTTTCGGCGAGCGGGAGCGCGGCACTTCGGGCGAAAGCCTAAAGTTCGCGAAACCAGTCGCGGCTACGCCATTTATCGTCAAACATCGCGGTGACCTCGAGCAAGCTCACTTTGTCATCGCGACGCCTTTTCCGTCGGCGACCGACGATCGGCGGTACGCGGCAGACCTGCTGGCGAACATCATCGGTGGCGGCACTTCGAGCCGCATCTGGCAGTCGATACGCGAGGAACGCGGGCTTGCGTACAGCGTCGGATCGGCGGCAACGCTCTATCGGGACTGTGGCGTTTTTGCGCTGTTCGCCGCAACCTCGCCCGAACAGACGCGCGAGGCGATCGAACTTAGTATTGCCGAACTTCGCTCGATCCTACTCGAAGGCGTAACGGCGGATGAACTTGATCTCGCCAAGGATACAGCGCGTGCGTCGATACTACTCAGTCTCGAAGATTCGCTCTCGCGCGCGGCTTCGGCGACGGGGCAGGAACTCACATTCGGCCGCCAGATCTCTGTCGAAGAAACGCTCGAAAACATCGAACGAGTTACCTCAGAAGAAATGCTCGATATAGCGCGCGAATTCTTCCGCACGGAGCATATCGCGTTCGCTGCTCTCGGCGATCTTAAAGGGAAAGGTCTCGAACGCGGACAGTTGGCCTTAGAATGATCGGTCGAGTCAGCGGAATGCTCGGGGAAGCTGGGCAGATGCAGGTCTCATCAACGCGCTTCTGCAACGAAATCCAAATGTGATTCGGCGTCGTTGAGCGTGATGACGTGTGTCGATGGAGCGAATGTGTATTGCTTCGAGCGAACGGAGATCGAGTACGTCTCGCCGGTCGCGAGAGCGTGAAAGCTGTAATAGCCGAATTGATTCGTAATTGCGTTATGCACACGCCCGTCCGTGCCGACCGCCGTCAGAAATGCCCCCTTAACGGCTCCAGCATCGGCGTTTAGGACGCGGCCCGCAACCAAAGACTCTGCGGACGAAGGCGCGACGGGCACGCCGATCGCCCAGCGCGAAAAGCTCGCTACGCCGCCTATCGCCGCAGTGTTCGCAGCAGCGTCTATACAGCCGTTCCCTGTACAGACGACGACCGGCAACTCGTTCCCGTCCTTCTTTACGAGCGAATAATTCGCCTCCGCCGCGGGCGTCGTAACATCCGCGTCGCGATACGAGAACGTGAGGTTCGCGGTCAGATCACCGTCTTCGATAACGTTCCAAGAACGAGTAACTGAATTGGCGGCGTTCACTCCCGGACCCGAACCGTTGAATGCAGCGACCGTCAGGCTCGATGGGTTCGTCGTAAGACCAGTGATGGTCGCGTTAACGGGCGAGTATCCGCTGTCGGTCCCGACCGGGAATACGAACGAACTGTTCGAAGAAAATTCCTTTGTAATGTAACCTTCGACATAGCTGCTTTCGCCTGCACCAATGATAGTCGTGTTGCCGCCCGTTTGGAGAGCGAAATCTTCGGCCACGATGCGTCCCGAAGTGAGCGTCAGAACCTTATCGACCGCGACGTCTCGATTCAGCACAACGCCCGCACTGTTGTTGACCGTCAAGTTCTCGAACGCGATCGGATTCAGGCCCGAAATATGCTGCTCCGTCGTGCCGCTCAAGATGACAGTGAAGATTCCCCCGGGCGTACCGCTCTCATGCTGGAAGGTGCCGTTGTTTATAAGATCGCCGCCAAGGTTCAGAGAAACGTTCCCGGTGTTCGTAGTTCCGCAGAGCGTACCCAAACTGTCGATTAGGATATTACCGCTTACGTTGACGGTAACTGGTGGCGTCCCGCTTTGATAGTTCAAAGTGAGTCCGCCGCGCTTGATCTCGATGCTGCCGAACGAATATAAATATGGCTTCTTCAACTGCAATACACGACTGTTAGAGAGGTCGATCGTGAATTTGCCGAGGGCTTTAAGATCCGTGCTGATCGTTCCGCCGGAGGAGCCGGATGTTTGAAAATTCAGGTTGCCATAGGTCGGTTGGGTGTTCGAAAGACCCGAATTCGTTCCGTAATAGGTGAAGGTGCTATTCGGAGCAAGCTGATATGCTGCGATGGACGTTCGTGGCTGAGATGAGCCGCCTCCTTGTCGAAATTCGCCCCCGTCGTTGGCAATAAGTCGGATCGCGGTCAGGATTGCTGCGCGAACATCAAGTACGGCGCCGTTCTCGACCGTCACCGTGCCCGATTCTGCATCCGCAGAAAGAGTAACGGTCGTCCCGGTTGAGATCACGACATCGTTGCCCGATGAAGGGACAATGCCGCCGCTCCAGGTTGACGACGAACCCCAAGGGCCGGACGCTACGCTCGTACGTGTGATCGCGGCCTGATTAGCAACCGCGGCGCTAGAACCGTTGAAGACAAAAAGAATCAGAAAAGCGCAAACTGCGACTGATGCCGCACGCGGGAGTATTCGCATTTTTGTTTCGGATGCGTTCCAACCGGCGCAAAACGCTTAATTAGCTAGCCTAAGGCTCAGCCGCGTTTTAGTCGGAGCGAAACGCCAAATTAGTTTCAGGAAATCTGCCCAATTATCAAGAATGCAGCCTCCATTGTCAATACACTCGCCTCCGAATCAAACAAAACAGGCATCTCACCGTCCTCGTGAAATGCCCGTAACTTGTTGATTGAATTGGCTCCGCAGGTAAGACTCGAACTTACAACCCTTCGGTTAACAGCCGAATGCTCTGCCATTGAGCTACTGCGGAATAATGGCGCGCCTATCGTTTGAGAGGCGAACGTAAACGATAAGAAATTGGGTGGGCATTGTCAAGTAAATCGGGACTTAGCCTGTTGCTTGCACACGAATGTCTTGTGAAGAATAGCTTTAGTTGATCGGCTTTCGGCCTACAGCTAGCACGCCAAATTCCCTGTTAAATGGGACTAGGTTTGCAGCTGGCGCACCAAATGTCGTGCAAGAATAGCTCGGCAGTAAAATCCAGCCTGAAAAGCGGCAAGGTTGTTAAATTCGAGTATAATCGCGGTAATAATGGCGCGAGCTGAGATAAAAACGAAGCCAACGGGTGCAAGCGTTGAGGATTTCTTGAACAAGATCGAGAACGAAGTGAGACGCGCGGATAGTTTTCGTGTTCTTGAAATGTTTCGAAGGGTCACCGGCGAAGAACCGAAAATGTGGGGACCGTCGATCGTCGGCTTTGGCAGTCAGGTGTACAGATATCCGAATGGCAGCGAAATGGACTGGATGCTTGCCGCATTCTCGCCGCGAAAGACGAACCTGACGCTCTATGTTGTTTGCGGCTCTCCAAAACAGCCAGAACTGCTCGCAAAACTCGGCAAACACTCGACCAGCGTCAGTTGCCTATATATAAAGCGGCTATCCGACGTCGATGAGAAGGTGCTCGAGTCGGTGATAAAGGACGCCGTACGCTTTACAAGGGAAGGCAAGTGAAGCTCGATCGAAATTGTCGATCTCGCTTTCACAAGACGATCTTGTTTTGGGCACGGCGTGGAGGCAGTCAGAGGCAGTTTTCAAATTTGCTATTGACAGACGGGTATTTTTTCCTGTAAGGTCGAGAGAATGCTTGAGGGCGGATCGCTCTCGGGTGTTATTGAAAAGATCAAGCGTGGCGATTTAAGGCAACTTGCTCCACGATAAAAACTGCTAAAGAGCTGCCTGCGATTCTAAAGAAAAGGATCTCGGCACTCTTCAAGGGTGTCGGATCCTTTTTTCATTTTGTGTTCCGGCTGCTTTCCCTTCTAATTACGCACTTTTTTCTTCCAGGCCAGAGCAACTCTACCCCGTACGGCGCCGCGCAAGATCTCAAAAAAGGGAGACTTGCAAATGCCATTGAATTCTTATGTAGCACCGGACGCGCAGATCGAGACCGCTGCGCTCCATTCGGGAACCGAACCAGATCCGACGACCGGCGCGATCCTGACGCCGATATATCAAACGACAACGTACCGCCAAGCGGCCGTCGGCAGCGACAAAGGCTACACGTACAGCCGCGCCGGAAACCCGACCGTCAAGGCTCTCGAAGACCGTATCGCAACGCTCGAAGGAGCGGATCTCGCCACTTGCTTCTCGTCCGGGTTGGCGGCGACCAACGCACTTTTCCTGACGCTCCTAAAGGCAGGCGACCGCGTCGTCGTCTCCGACGTTTGTTACGGCGGAACCGTGCGTTTGCTTGAGCAGACGCTTGCGAAATTCGGCGTCGTGTCGGATTTCGTAGATACTTCCGACGAAGCGAAACTCACCGAAAGCCTGAAGAAGCCCGCCGCGCTCGTTTTTATCGAAACGCCTGCAAATCCGACTCTAAAGCTTACCGACATCGCGCTTGCGGCGGGCCTTGCGCACGAGCAAGGCGCACTGCTCGCCGTCGATAATACGCTCCTTTCGCCGGCTCTTCAGCGGCCGATCGAGCTTGGCGCGGACATCGTTCTCGAATCGACGACGAAGTTCTTCGACGGGCACAACGCGACGATCGGCGGAGCTCTTGCGACATCGAACGCCGAACTCGACGAGGCGTTCAAATTCACGCGAAAGACGATAGGTTCGATCCAGGCTCCGTTCGACGCTTGGCTGACTCTGCAAGGTTCGAAGACGCTGCCGCTTCGCGTTTGGCAGCAGTCCGAGAACGCCCTGTCGGTTGCCGCGTTCCTGCGTGAACATCCGCGTGTGAAGCGTTTGAATTATCCGGGGCTGCCTGACTTCCCGCAGTACGAGCTTGCGCGCAGGCAGCAATCCGGCGGCGGCGCTCTTCTCTCGTTCGAACTTCACGGCGGTATAGATTCAGGGATCGCGCTGATGAACGGCGTAAAGCTTTGTTCGCTCGCGGAAAATCTCGGTTCGGCGGAGACGTTGATCACGCATCCGGCGTCGATGACGCACGGCTCGATCTCCCCCGAAGTGCGGAATGCCGCAGGTATCACGGACGGACTCGTGCGACTTTCGGTCGGTCTCGAGAATCCGGAAGATATCGTTGCCGATCTAGACCGAGCACTGTCGCAGAAGCTTGTAAAAGGAGCCTAAAAATAATGGCGAAGCAACGAACTATCGTATTAAAATTCGGCGGCTCAGTACTCCGTGACGAAGCGGATCTGCCCCTCGCCGTTCACGAGATATACCGCCATTGGCGCCAAGGATACCGCGTACTTGCCGTCGTTTCTGCATTTGAAGGCACGACGGACGAACTCCTCGCCCGCGCCGAAAAGTACGGCCCGGACGGGAACGACCATGCAGTTGCAACTTTACTCGCTACAGGCGAAGCGGTAACGGCGGCATTGCTTTCCTCAGCGTTAAAGAGGTCGGGGATCCATTCAAAGATCCTTGCTCCGCATCAGGTCGGCATCCTCACAAAGGGCGATCCGCTCGACGGCGAGATCGTCGATGCGAACATCGAGGCAGTGGATCGTGCCCTCGAAGAGTCGATCGTGATCGTGTCGGGTTTTGTCGGCGTAAATGCCGATGGCGATACGACGCTTCTGGGCCGCGGCGGCACCGATCTTACGGCGTTGTATCTTGCGAACTCGCTTTCTGCGCGCTGCGTGCTCGTAAAAGACGTCGAGGGACTTTTTGAAACGAATCCGGCAATTTCAACGATACGCCCGCGGCGGTTTTCGACCGTCAGCTACAAAACAACGCTCGAACGCGGCGGAGAACTCGTCCAACCGAAAGCTGTCGAATTCGCAGCAAAAGAGAGCCTCGATTTCGAGATCGCCTCGCTTGGTTCCGGCGTTGCGACATTCGTCGGCGACGTCGAAGATTCGTTCGCAAGCGACGTTGCCGAAGAGCTTCGACGGCCGCTGAAGGTCGCTCTTCTCGGCTGCGGCGTCGTCGGTTACGGCGTGTATGAAAGGCTGCGTGCGATGCCGCAAAAATTCGAGATAACCGGGGTTGTAAATCTTCATCGTGAACGCGCGGTTGAACGCGGCGTCGAGCCCTCGCTTATTCGCGGCGACGCGCTCGAGTTGATCGAAGGCGACTGCGATGTCGTCGTCGAACTCATCGGCGGAAAGTTTGCCGCAGGGCAGTTCATCCGACACGCGCTTATGAACGCCAGATGCGTTGTGTCGGCGAATAAGGCTCTGATCTCCGAGAACGATCGAGATCTACGCGAGCTTGCAGATTCGACGGACGTGTCGCTTCGCTACAGTGCCGCCGTCGGCGGCGTACTCCCGGCTCTTGAGACCGCTCAGCGTCTCGCGAAAACCTCTCAGCCAACACTCATTCGCGGCATTATAAACGGCACTTCTAATTTTATTTGCGGCCGGCTTGAGGATGGCGAAGACTTTCGAGATTCGATAAAAGCGGCTCAGGACGCAGGGTTCGCCGAGGCTGATCCCACGCTCGATATTGACGGTTCGGACGCGGCACAGAAGCTCGTGCTGCTCGCGCGCGCCGCGTTCGGTTCGGACGTCGCCTTTGACGATATTTCGCGCCGAGGGCTTGAACTTACAAGCGGTCCCGAAGCACTTTTTGCACGAGAGACGGGCAGATCTTTTCGCGTCGTCGCGGAATGCCGCATTATCGGTGGCGAAGTTACAGCAAGTGTTGCGGCCGTCTCTTTGGACGCATCCGATCCGCTTGCGAATATTCACGGAGCGGAAAATATGCTTCTGTTCGAGACCGAGGATGGCGGCCGTCACGTCGTTCGTGGACGCGGGGCGGGACGCTATGCGACCGCCGAAGCTGTACTCGGCGATATTTTCGACATCTACTATGAGACGCTCGATAGCAGCCGTCCGGACTATACGTCACAGTCGGGCGAAACCTGTCAGGCGCAAGGAGCGGCGATATGAAGAACGCGACACGTTGCGTTAGCCTGACCGAAGAAGAGAGATTCGGCGCCGTTTCGACGCCGATCTATCAGACCGCAACCTTTCGACAACCGACAGCCGTCGAGTTCGGCGAATATGACTATTCGCGCTCGGGAAATCCGACCCGCAGCGATCTCGAAAAGAAACTCGCCGAATTGGAGCACGCCCGTCACGCATTTGCATTTTCGAGCGGTATGTCGGCGCTTTCGGCGATATTAAAGCTTCTTACGACGGGCGACGAGATCCTCGCGGGCAACAACCTTTACGGAGGCAGCATACGCCTGCTCGAACGCCTTCCGCGGCTCGGCGTCAACGTCCGGTACGTTGATACCACCGATCTCGAGAACGTTCGGTCGGCACTTTCCGACCGCACGAGAATGCTGCTGATCGAAACGCCGACGAATCCGTTTCAGCGCGTGTCGGATATCGCCGCCCTAGCAGAACTTTCACATGCGAACGGCGTTGTGCTAGTCGTCGATAACACGATGCTCTCGCCCTGCCTGCAGAATCCGATCAAGCTCGGCGCGGACATCGTCTATCATTCGGGTACAAAATTTCTTTCGGGCCACAGCGATGTGACTGCGGGCGTCGTAGCAACAAAGGACGAAGAACTCGCGGACGAGTTGGCATTCGTCCAGAATGCGGAAGGAACGGCACTCGCGCCGTTCGACTCGTGGCTTCTGCTTCGCGGCGTCAAGACTCTCGATCTACGAGTCGAAAAGCAATGCTCGAACGCGCTCAAGGTGGGCGAATTTCTCTCTTCCCTTGCGGCGGTTACGAATATCTATCATCCGGCATTCGGAAGCGTTGAAGCGCGTCGTGTCCACGAACGACAGGCGTCAGGGGGCGGTTCTGTCATTGCGTTCACGACCGGCGACGCTGAATTTTCTCGCCGCATCGTCGAGGCGACAAAACTTTGTGCGATCGCCGTGAGTTTCGGGTCGGTGAACAGCACGATCAGCCTGCCGTGTTATATGTCGCACGCGAGTATTCCCGCCGGCCTTCGTGCAGAGCTTGCTCCGCCGCGTGATCTTGTACGCATCTCGGTCGGCATCGAAAGCGTCGAAGACGTTATAGAAGACCTTCGCGAAGCGATCCGCGCGGCGGCGAACTCGAACGTTTTTGCTATCAGCAAAGCCGTCGGCGAATAAAGATGCGCGGGTGGCGTATTACGCCTATGGCGTGATGATTTTGTAGAATAGAGACAAATGCTCTCTGTTCCTCGTTCTTCGTGTACCGACCTTGCCGAGTCCGAACGTCTCGAATGGCTCGAGACGAACGGCATCGGCGGCTATTCTTCCGGAACGGTCGCGGGAATGCGTTCGCGTCGTTACCACGGGCTGCTTGTCGCGGCGACGAAACCTCCGTTGGGGCGGGCCGTTCTTCTCTCCGGTTTTGATGAAAAGGTCAGCATCGCGGGCAAGAACTATCTGCTTTCGACCGCGCGTTACGAGGACATAGTCTCGCCTGAAGGTTATAAGCTTTTGAAAGAATTTCGTCTCGATCCGTATCCGATCTGGACGTTCTCGCTCGATGGCGTCGAGGTCGAACGCCGTCTTTTTATGCCGCACGGCGAGAATACGGTCGTGATGAGCTGGGCAGTTCTGGCAAATGTTCCGGATGTTTCGCTCGAACTTACGCCGATGCTTGCCCAACGCGATCATCACCATCTGCGGCACGAAACTACGGATTTCCCGCACGAATATTCAACCGGTATCGGCACGGTCGAATTCGCTTCCTTTGATGGCTTTCCGCCGCTCCATCTCGCCTGCAATGCGGTCAAGATCGACGAAGTGGGCGTGTGGTATCGCGACTTCGCCTACACGATCGAGAAGGAGCGCGGCTTCGATTTCACCGAAGACGTTTTTGCGCCCTGCGCTTTTCGATTCGACCTTTCGAAGCCTGCCGTTGTCATTGCGTCTTGCGAAGAACATAAATTCGAGGACGCGGCAGAACTCGAAGAACGCGAAGTAGAGCGGCGAAAGCAGGTCGTTGCCGCGGCAGGCGCGAAGGACGAGATCGACGAACTGACCGCTCTCGCGGCAGATCAAGTTATCGTCGCGCGCGGAACGGGCAAGACCGTCATCGCCGGCTATCATTGGTTCGATGATTGGGGACGCGACACGATGATCGCGCTTCCGGGGCTCACGATCGCGAACGGACGGCCGGAGATCGCAAAGGAGATCATACTCGAATATTTCAGCTATATTTCCCAAGGGATGCTGCCAAATCGATTTACGAGCGCGAGCGAGACGCCTGATTACAACACCGTTGACGGCACTCTCTGGTTCTTCGAGGCGATACGCTCCTATACGGAAGCGACGGACGACGCCGACTTCATCAAAGGCGATCTTTTTCTAAAGCTCGTGAATGTCATCAGATGGCATCTCGAAGGCACGCGATTCGGGATCCGACTAGATGACGACGGCCTTCTCGCGGCAGGCGTTCCGGGCGAAAACCTAACCTGGATGGACGCGAAGATCGGCGATAAGGTCATCACGCCGCGAATGGGCAAGGCGGTGGAAATACAGGCTCTTTGGTACAACGCACTTTGCGTGATGGAGGCTTTCGCCGCAAGATTCGAGAACGCCGAATTGAGAACAAGATTCTCCGACCTTGCGCTGCGCGCGAAAGCGAGCTTCGAAGAGAAATTCTGGAATGCGGACGCCGGCTGTCTTTACGATGTGATCGACGGCGATAGACGTGACGCGTCCGTTCGGCCGAATCAGATCTTCGCCGTGAGCCTTTTTTACCCGATCCTCGAAGGCGAGCCTGCACGCGCCGTCGTCGATAAGGTCGAGCAAGTCTTGCTGACGCCAAAAGGCCTTCGAACGCTCGCGCCTGACGACGCGAAATACATAGGCAAATATGTTGGCGGCCCATTCGAACGCGATTCAGCGTATCATCAGGGAACGGTTTGGGCGTGGCTGATCGGACATTTTATCGACGCCTACCTGCGTGTGTATTCAGGCGACGAGAACGCCGTTCAAAAAGCGAAGCAAATGCTCGCCGGGCTTGAAGAACATCTTCGCGACACGATGCTCGGTTCGTTATCCGAGATATTTGACGGCGACGCTCCGCACATTGCGAAAGGTGCGGCGGCGCAGGCGTGGAGCATCGGCGAATTCAACCGTGCACGACGGAAATTAGAGCGTCTAGCTCACCGCTGACTCAAGGAAAGTGATGGTCCCAGCATCCGCATCAAGCTCGGCCTTTACGCCGTAAGGCAGCGTCATATTGTCCGCGATGTGGCCGAAGGAAAGTCCGTAAACGACCGGCACGCCGAGATCTCCCAAACGATCTCGAAAGACATCGAGCAGCGGTTCAGCTTCCTTCGTCGAATTTGCCCCATCATCAAAAACCCCGAGTGCGACACCGGCAAGCGACCTCAGGTCGAGACTCTGCCGCAACTGTGTCAACATACGATCGACGCGATACGGCGGTTCGTTGATGTCTTCGATAAAAAGTATCTTGCCCGCGATATCTCTCAAGGAATACGGCGTTCCGCAAAGCGAGGCGAGAAGCGCGAGATTGCCTCCCGTAAGTTCGCCCTTTGCACGGCCGGCTTTAATGGTCGCGGGATGAAACAACGTAGCCTCTTTCTTAAGATTCTCAGCCGAAGGTTTGACGACGATCGGCGGCGTCGCCGTGCCCGTTAATATTTCCATCACGAGGCCGCGTGTATAGTCCGTGTATTGAGACGTTCCGACCGGTCCGTGAAACGTGACGAGACCCGTCCGCTGGCTGATCGCGACATGAAGCGCCGTAATATCCGAAAAGCCGATGAACACTTTCGGATTCTTCTTGATGAGATCAAGATCGAGCATCGGCAGCAACCTCGGGCAGCCGCCTCCTCCGCGAACGCACCAGACCGCCTTCACCTCTTTGTCCGCAAATGCGGCGTGAATATCCGCAAGCCGTTCGGCGTCCGTTCCCGAGAGGAAGCCTTTTCGCCCGCGTGCGTGTTCACCGGCTTTCGGCTTGAACCCAAGGCCTTCGAGATTCGCCAATGCACGGTCGAACGACTCCGGTGCAACGCCGCTTGCGGGCGCAATTACGGCAACTTGGTCGCCTTGCTTTAACGCTTTTGGTTTGATCATCCGCGGTTTGGACCTGCGTGATCGATCTTGAACATCACGCCCCTGCCCGGCTCTCATTGTACCTGCCGCGAACGCCATCGCCCCCGCCGCCTTCAAAATTTCCCGTCGATCCATAGTTACTATTCGAGTGTGTTGTTCGGATTATGGCTCTGAAATAGGCCCGTGTCGCCCGTTTCCTTTCAGATCGAAATGCATGAGCGATTCAACAGACGCGTCACTGCATCAAACCCTTTCGTCTTAAGACGAAGGCGTATAGGCACAAGTTCAACACGATACCGACCATGCTGCCGGCGGATATTATCACATTCCCATCCACCGTTGCGTGAACAATGAGGCCGCTAAACATCATTAACGGAATGCTCCACGGAATCCCAAGAAGGGTCAACACGATCTCTCGATCCAATAAATATGAGATCACTGCAAGCCCGACATAAAGACACGGGATCAATACCTGCAGCCACAAGCTCAAATTATTCATCTCCTTTGTCCAACCTTATTCAGCCGTGCGCGGTCCGACGCCAGCCTGTATTTCTTCTCCGTAAGCGGTGTAGTCCATTCGAGCTTGAACATAGCCTGTATTTCCGACAACAGCCCGCGTCGATCCCTGCCAGTCCGTCAGGACGTACTTAACGCCCCCCTCATCTGAGCTTTGCGCACCCCCGTAATCTGCAACAAGATTCCCCTTGATATCATAGACCAAATGCCGCCAGACACCGTTACCCTTTTCTGCAACCCGCATTCCCGCCGCGTGCTTGGAGTCAAATGCGGCGGGTCATCTTTCGAGGACGGCTTCGAGTTTTTTCTCGATATGCGAAGGGTCGATCATATGCGAGAAGTCGGAGTCGTTTGCGATGTCTTCGGCGTGCGCGAAAAGCTGTTCGAGCATCGGGAAAGGCCGCGCGTCCGCCATCGCTTCGGCCCAAGCCGGCGAACCGCTGCATTCCGTAAAGACAAAGACGGCTTCTTCGCGAGGAAGTTCGTTCAGCCAGGCAAGTTTGTTGTAGATGCGCTTCTTCGTAACGATGCGAATTATACACGCGCCAAACGCGGAATTCGAAACCGCGACGGCGAACGACTTTTTCCTTAAAGTCGGCTACGATTAACCTTATGGATCAGCAAAACAGCTCCCAAAGCGACAGTATCCTCGCCAACCAGAACCGCCGAGCGGCGTCGTTCGCAACGCTGCTTGCGATCGCGACTTTTTTTATCTATTCGATCTGGGCAATGGCGCAGGCCGATCATTATTATTTCCTCGGCGGCGGAGCGAACTATCTCTCGCCTCTCTTTTCGCCGGAACTCGTGGGAGATTCGCCGCAAGGCCTTTTCGGAGGACGCGGAGTGTGGATGCCGGCGTGGATGCCCGGTTCACCCGCACTGATCTTTCTTTGGCTGATCGCGCTGGCCGCCGCAAGGCGTGCGATAAAGGAATGTGACTGCATCTTTCTGCTGCTCGCCGAACGTCTTTTTGCTTTTATCGGAGTTGTGTATTTTGCGTTCTTGATACGCACGCTCTTGAACTCGGCCTGGTTCCTTTCGAACACCGGCGTGGACATTTTCGGAATACGCGGCGGGACCGTCCTTCTTGCTGCGAGCGGCTTTTCTGTTCTCGTTTGCCTGACCGCTCTTTTTTCCGGCCCGTCCGGCCGATTCAGGCGCCTTTCCCGCAACAGAAGCCGCGTTACCGCGATCACGCTGCTTATCCTAGCTGCAACGGATCTTTATATTCGCCTCTGCTCGATGGGCAGGCTGTTCGATCCGCGCATTTTTTGACTTCACTTTTTTGAAATTTGATATAGAATAATTGACACATTGTTGAGCCCTAAAAACGCACTTGCTCTTCCCCACAATGTATTGTGTTTGAAGAACTTATAAGAATAAGGAGAACTTATGGCAGGCAAATTTGAACTTGCAAAATCAACTAACGATAAATACTTCTTCCGTCTAAAGGCCGGCAATGGCGAGAAGATCTTGGGAAGCGAAATGTATGAGACGAAGGCCGCCGCTGAGAACGGCATCGCTTCCGTTAAAAAGAACTCCGGCGACGATGCGCGCTACGAGCGAAAGACCTCGACAAAAGGAGATTTTTTCTTCAATCTCAAAGCAGGTAACGGCCAGATCATCGGCAGCAGCGAGATGTATAAGAGCGAAGCGAGCCGCGACAACGGCATCGAATCCGTAAAGAAAAACGGCCCGGACGCAGAGACCAGCGACCTTACCTAAACCGACAAGTTCGAGGATCACTTTTTGATCGAGCGAAACACAAGACCGATATTTTTTCTAGATGATGCCCGAAGCGCTTATCTCGCGTTTCGGGCACTTTTTGTTTATCAAAATCAGACCTATTTTGTTTTACCTATTTTATGCAGCGCACAATACTTGGTATCGAAACTCTCACGGGACGTCTCCTTGAAATGATCGAGGCGCGTCGTGTCGCTCTCGTCTGTAATCAAGCGTCCGTCCTACCCGACACTTTTCGCCACACGGCGGATGTTTTTTACGACCATCCGGACATCGAACTGACCGCACTCTTCGGCCCTCAGCACGGCATACGCGGCGACGTTCAATACAATATGATCGAAACGCCGCACGTCCGCGACCTGCACACGGGCCTGATGGTCTATTCGCTCTACAGCGACGTTCGCGAACCGAAAGAGGAAATGCTCGTCGATGTTGACGACATCGTTATCGACCTTCAGGATGTCGGCTGCCGCATCTACACTTTCATCTACACAATGGCGAATTGTATGCGTGCCGCAAAGAAATACGGTAAACGCGTGATTGTCTGCGATCGTCCGAACCCGATAAACGGCGTCTCGGTCGAGGGCAATGTAACCGAACCGGATTTTTTCTCATTCGTCGGACAATTTCCGTTGCCGACGCGGCACGGAATGACGATCGGTGAACTTGCCGTTATGTTCAACGAGCATTTCGGCATCGGGTGCGAACTCGAGGTCGTAAAGCTCGAAAATTGGAGCCGTCAAATGTGGGGCGACGAAACGGGATTGCCTTGGATAATGCCGTCGCCGAATATTCCGGACGTTGATACATGCGTGGCCTTCCCGGCGACCGTCCATCTCGAAGGCACCGAACTTAGCGAAGGCCGCGGCACGACATTGCCGTTCTTCCTGAACGGCGCTCCGTTCATAAAGCCATACGAGTGGGCGGCACGGTTGCGTGAATTCGAGCTCCCAGGCGTGGCATTCCGCGAAAGCTATTTCCGTCCGACGTTCTGCGAGTTTGCCGGGCAAACCTGCGGCGGCGTCCAGATACACATCACCGACCGCGATGCGTTCATGCCCGTTTCCCTCGGCATCGCAATGGTCAAATCTGCTTACGAAATGTACCCTAAGAAATTTCAGTGGCGGCAGAACGCGTACGAATATGAGTTCGATAAGAATCCTTTCGACGTCATCTGCGGCACCGATAAGATACGAAGAGCGATAGAGAACGGCGTCGCCCTACCGGAGATCGAAAACTCCTGGAAGCCCGCTCTCAACGAATTTCGCGAAGCACGCAAGAACTATTTGCTGTACTGATATGCACGTCATTACTAGAAGACGCCTGAATGAATTTGCCGGTCGATTTCCTGAAACGCACAATGCTTTGGCAAGCTGGTATCGCCAAATGAGGCAAAACGATTTTTCATCGATCGAAGAAATTCGGACCCTTTTCCCTTCGGCTGATAAGGTTGGCAAGTTAACCGTATTCAACATTGGCGGAAATAGAGTGAGACTAATAGCGGCGATACACTATAATAGAAAGAAGGTCTATATCCGCGCTGTATTGACGCACAAAGAATACGACACCAGCGCATGGAAGGAGTAATGATGCAAACAGTCGATATTCAGTCTTGGAAGAATGTTTCGGACACCATTTTCGTTCCGCACAACGAGAAGGACTACGAGCGTTTGGTGTCTATGCTTGACGACCTAGTCGATCAGGTCGGCGAAGATGAAACTCATCCGCTAGCTTCTCTTATGGATGTTATTTCTGCGTTGATCGAAAACTACGAGAATGTTAACGTCCCCGCACTATCGCTTAATTAACTTTTGATGATGAAGGTTTCATCCGGCTTCAGACTTACCATACCCGGAAATGTCCGTGAGCAGTTGGAAATGCATCCGGGCACTGAGGTCGAGTTCATTATAGATGACGATGAAGTGTTCTTGAGAAGCGTTGATGAGAATGAGCGGCAGGCAAGTAAGGTAGAAGTTTCAGCGAGTAATAGACTAGTCAGCCGACGCGTAAAAAGTTAGTTGTTTCGAATGCGCTAGGTCGGTCCAAGTTCCGCTAAAGGTGAGTCCGGACAGTTTACCGGAGACATATCCATTGTCTTGGACACGCCTGTGAGGCCCTAATTCATTGTTGATAACGGTCGGCGAAAGAATGTGTTCGGTCAAGTCAATTTGCCCATTCTTGTCGTCGCCGCTGAGCATGAGAGCGTCTCCATACTTCAGATAGGCATAATAGCCGCGATAGGATATCCCGAACTCATCTTTGTAACCAACACCCAATGTCATCACGATCGGATAAGTACCATTGACAGTACCCTCGAATAGTTGCGGCAGCTGCGTCGATCTGAACCTAGAGATGTCGGCGTGGTCGATTCCAAAAAGAACGCGGCCATAACCGTTCAAATACCGCTTGAAAACAGCCAGCGGGAGGTTAACGGTCATATCCAAGTCGTAGCCTATTATTGATTTTCCGAGCAAGTTTTGTCCGTCGATGACGATCGCCTGTCGTTGAATGTAGAAATCGGAAAGGTCATCATGTTCGAAGAAACCGACGGCCTCTAGAAATGAATCTCGTTCATCAGGCTCTACCTTCTTTTGCACTTCTTTGCGATACTTCGCAGACCGCCGAGCAAGCACTATCTCATTAAATGTTCGGTAGCCGTCGGGTGTAAAAAAGATCTTTCAGATCAATGCGGTCTCCGTTTCCAGAGTTGAACGTATAGTACTGCACCCAATAGTGGGTCGTCGCCCCCGAACTGCTCTCGCTAAAACCCAGCGAAAGAACCCGACTGTTGTTAGAGTAAATGCTCGGCGACATTGCGAACTTCACGCCGTAAATGCTTCCGTCATTTGCTTTGGCCTGGTGAAAAATATCTGCCGAAATCCGATGTTTGCCGACATAGTAAAGCTCTGACAATTGGAGGAACCGGTTGATCCGTGTCGAAGTTCTCCCATTGTTTTCATGAGAAAAGATCGGGAAGGCGAAATCGCCTCCGTCAGTTATCGTTTTCGTGTTGAAATACGGCAGTGTATAGCCTCGCACCGAAATAGGAATACTCGCCAGAGTAAGAAAAGCAATGGCAAACAGGATCAGCAGAAACTGTTGACAGGTAACTTTTCGTAAACGACCTTCCATAACGAGTCCTTTGCCTAAACGATCAAAACCAGCTGCCTTTCTTTTTTGAGCCGCCGCCGAGGATGCCGCCGAGCACCCCGCGAATGATGGAGTTCCCGATCTGTCGCCCGATGGATGAGCTTGCAGAGCGTGCGGCTGACTTGCCGATCGATTCCCACATCGAATCGGGAGCTCGAGCGGCAGAGCGAGCGGCCTTTTCTTGTTCTTTCGCTGCCTTTCCAGCATCGATCTCGGCTTGTGCAGCGGCTTGTGCCTGTGCTTTTTCCTCGGCTTTTGCGGCGAGCAACTCGAACGCGGATTCGCGATCGACGGCGGTGTCATAGACTCCGGCAACGAGGGAATTTGCCATTAACTGCTGACGTTGTTCAGGCGTGATCGGGCCGATGTGCCCTTCGGGCGGCACGACGAACGCGCGATCGACCACGGTCGGAATGCCTTTCTCATCAAGCGTCGAGATCAGGACCTCGCCGACGCCAAGTTCCGTGATGACCTTCTCGGTATCGATCTTCGGGTTCAGGCGGAATGAGGTTGCCGCGGCCTTCACGCCTTTCTGTTCCTGCGGCGTGTAGGCGCGAAGCGCATGCTGGACGCGATTGCCGAGCTGCGCCAAGACCTTCTCAGGAATGTCCGCGGGATTTTGCGTTACGAAATATACGCCGACGCCTTTTGAGCGAATGAGCCGGACGACCTGCTCGACCTTTTCGATGAGAGCGTTCGGTGCGTCGGAGAACAAAAGGTGAGCTTCGTCGAAGAAGAAAACGAGCTTCGGCTTATCAAGATCGCCCGCTTCCGGAAGCGATTCGAAAAGCTCGCTCAGAAGCCACAGGAGAAATGTCGAATAGAGCTTCGGCGCGTTGATAAGCTGATCGGCCGCGAGCAGATTCAGCACGCCTTTACCCGAGACCGTCTGAATAAAATCATCGAGTTTGACCGCCGGTTCGCCAAAGAAGATCGAGCCGCCTTGCTCATCAAGCTGCAGAAGCCCGCGTTGGATCGCACCGACCGACGCCGCCGACACGTTGCCGTATTGCGTCGTAAGTTCTGCGGCATTCTCGCCGACCCAACGCATCAGCGACTGAAGGTCTTTGAGATCGAGCAAGAGCATTCCGTTGTCGTCGGCATACTTGAATGCGATAGCAAGGACGCCTTCCTGCGTGTCGTTCAGATCGAGCAGACGCGCAAGCAGCAGCGGCCCCATTTCCGAGACGGTCGCGCGCAACGGCGTTCCTTGCTTTCCGAAAACATCCCACAGCGTTGCCGTAAAACCTTGAAATTCCGGCGTGACGCCGAGAAGCGTGTTCCGCTCGTCAACCTTCGCATTGCCGCCGCCGGCCTGCGTAACGCCGGTAAGGTCGCCCTTGATATCGGCCATAAAAACAGGCACGCCGCGTTTGCTGAAGCCTTCGGCAAGCCGCTGTAAGGTTACGGTTTTACCCGTACCGGTGGCTCCTGTGATAACGCCGTGGCGGTTCGCCATTTGGGGAAGCAGGAAATATTCGCTGTCTTTTGTTTTCGCGACAAGGATCGGTTCGGTCATAGTTTCTTTCTAAAGTTAGTAAACAAATTTTGCGTGGGCACAACTGTCCATTATCAGGCCGCGTGTATTGTCTTGATGCCGACAGTTCTACTTCGCTTCATGTGGTATTTTGTTGAGTATAGCAAAAAGGCAAAAGCAGACGAGCCTTTTTCTCGTGCTGTTATGAAAAAAAGGAGTATTTTCACTTGATGTCAATATTGTTAAGGTTCGCGTCACTCTACACACTACTTTTCGTCTTAAGCGTCGGAATAATCGCAGCACAGAACAAGTTCGAAGGATATTCCTTTACGCTCGAGGCCGATATACGCGGCACTTGTCCGATCACATATCTTCCGAGCACGGGTGCGAAGAACGCGATCGAAGTGTATATCGCCGGCACCGACCTGCGGCAAAAGGCTCCGAATATTTCGCCGTGTGACGGCAGCGATGTGCGCGACGGCAAGACATACGCGAACGGCATCGGCCGATGGTGCTTCCAAGGGCCGGAGCCGATGTACGAAGTGAAGCTGACGAACGGCGCGAGCTATCTTTGGTATCCGACGAATGAGAATACGGGCTTCTATAATCTAAAGGATTTTCGTCCTGTTCGAAGGACGCAACTCGGCAAATACGAGTTTGACGAACCGAAAGACTACACCGCGACATTCCGCAACGCGATCCAATATATCTCTTCGCGGCAAGGCGGAACGCTGCGTGTGCCGGACGGCGATTACATTGTCGGAACGCTCGACGGAGTTCGCCGCGACCCGAATTACCAGGCGATAACGCTCACTTCAGGATTGAATATCGTCGGTGCGGGATCGAACGCTTCGGTCGCGAACTCGAACCTTCCGTGGCGCTTCAGCCCGACGCGCATTCGCCTGCGTTATCCGGATCAGTCGATCTTCCGCATCGGCGGCTGCACGAATCAGATCACGGTCAAAGATCTCGAGTTGATGGGCAATTCGTCGCTGATGGCCGAGGCGAAACGCGACTCGACCGGCACATACGGCATCGAAGCTCTCGGCAAATGGGAAAAAGACGCCCGGACGGGCCGCGAATCTCCGAACTCGAGCCAGGTCTTCAAATTCGAGAACATTACGTTCCAGGATTTTGACAAGGGAATTTACGTTCACAATGCCAACGACGAGAATTGCAAGGCGAACGAACAGGTCTGCAAGTCGTGGCATTTTGATTACATCAAGGTCGATCACGGATTTTTCGTGAACAACAAGACGGGCATTTGGATCGACACGTACAACACGGATTGGACGATCGCGAACACGGTCTTTTCTTATATTGCAACGAATGGCCCGGGCGACGGCATACGCATAAAGGCTGCGGGTTCGATGCTCATCCAGCAGACATTCGGCGGCGGATATGATTATGCATCTGCGATCGGCGGAACATTTCTGAACGTCGATACCGTCGGGTCGCTGACGGTCATAAATTCCGGCTCGGAACGCGGCAAACGCACGCTCTATACGAATCCCGCCGGGATGATCACAAATGTCAATATCACAATGATCGGCAGCACCTTCGGCGACCCGATCGAGCTTCACGGATCGGCAAACTTCATCTCGACCGGCAACTGGTTCGGCGCCGACACGATCAAGGCAGACCCCGGCGTTGCGATAACATCGACCGGCGATCGCTTTTGCTACGATTCGCGCATCTTTGCCTGCAAAGACACGTCCGGCCAGATCGTCCGACGCCCGAACTTCCAAGGCGGCAGAATGATGTTCCAGACCGGCCGTATGCCTGAAGGCTCAGGCGACACACGCATCGACGGCAAACCAAACCGCTTCGGCTACAACGTCGAACTCACCGACGGACTTTTTCAATACGATCCGAATATCACCTATCGAGACATCCAACAGTGGGCCCGCGGCGGAGACGGCCGCCCGCCGGTTGCCGACGGAGCGTTCGTGTATTGCAAAGACTGCCGACGCGGCGGCGAATGTTCCCAAGGACGCGCCGGCACCGACGGCGCCTTCGCCAAACGCATCAACGGACGCTGGATGTGCGATTGAACAGCGTCAACGTCGGGTCAGTTCACCATTCGCTGGCAGAGCCATTGTGCGAGTTTGTTTTCGGAAAGGCGGCCTTCCGCGAGAGAGAGGATCGCGATATATTTTTCGGCGGGTTCGGCGCGCAACTCAAAGCCGTTGAGGATGAGGAATGTTCGCATTGCGACAAGAGCTATTCGCTTATTTCCGTCAATGAACGGATGATTCTTTGCGATGCCGAACGCGACAGAGGCGGCAAGGCGCGCAGCGTCCGCATTCGACTCGTATTTCTTGATGTTCTTTGGGCGTGCCAGAGCGGATTCGAGAAGGCCGAGGTCACGCACTCCGGACTCGCCGCCGTGTTCAGCGATCTGTCGATCGTGCATCGCAAGCACGGCATCAAGCCGCAGCCATTTCATCTATTCAGCAAGCCGCTTGAGTGCATCGCGGTCTTCACGCATCACCTGTTCGGCGATCAACATTTGCTCGACAAATTCCTCATCGTAGGATCGCAATTGGATGCCTTGAGGCGTTTCGGTCGCAAATAGATAATCACCCTTGGCGACACGAAGCCGCTCAAGCAACTCTTTTGGTAGAACTATGCCGACTGAATTTCCAACCGTTGTTATTTTGAGTCTCGCGGTCATAAATCGTGATTATAACAGTCGTTATAAATTAAGTTCAAGTCTTTTCGCGGGTGTTTTAACATTTCTTGCACGCCAAATTGCGATTTTTGCTCGATTATTCGATAATCATTGGTTTTGAGAATCTCGCCGTTGGATGGCGTTACATATCGATATAAGAGAGCAGAAGATCCGATGCGTGATGCGTTCGAAACGCTTGTACGCCTTGGCGAAGCGAAGTTCGGCCTTCCCGGTTTCAGCGCGGGGCGAACGGGATCTTTAAGAGCATATTATGAATGACAACGTAATTTATTTGGTGCCGGCATTCGGTATTTTGGGCCTGATCGTAATGGCGTATAAATCCGCTTGGGTCGGGAAGCAAGACCCGGGCGACGACAAAATGCGCGAGCTTGCGGGGTATATTGCCGACGGCGCGATGGCATTTCTTCGCGCAGAATGGAAAGTGCTGAGCATCTTCGTGCTGTTCACCGCCGCGCTTCTCGCGTATTCGGGTACGATCCACGAAGTGAACGGACGCCAGATCCATTCAAGTTGGGTCATCTGCATTGCGTTCATCATCGGCGCGGTCTTTTCTGCGACCGCCGGATATATCGGTATGCGAGTTGCGACGAAAGCTAACGTCCGCACGACGCAGGCCGCTCGAACGAGCCTAAAGCAGGCACTCAAAGTTTCATTCACAGGCGGCACGGTCATGGGACTTGGCGTCGCGGGCCTCGCAGTTCTCGGGCTCGGCGGCCTCTTCATCGCGTTCCTTGCGATGTTCGCACACCTAGACGGCGGACAGGTGAGGACGGCTATCGAGGTGCTCACGGGCTTTTCGCTCGGCGCGGAATCCATCGCGCTTTTTTCACGCGTCGGTGGCGGTATCTACACGAAAGCCGCTGACGTCGGTGCCGATCTCGTCGGCAAGGTCGAGGCAGGAATTCCCGAGGACGACGTACGCAATCCTGCAACGATCGCCGATAACGTTGGCGACAATGTCGGTGACGTTGCCGGAATGGGCGCCGACCTTTTCGGTTCATATGTTGCGACGATCCTTGCGACGATGGTGCTTGGCCAGGAGGTCAGCGTTCGCGACTCGATGGGCGGAATGTCGCCTATTTTGCTGCCGATGATCATATGCGGACTCGGCATCGTTTTCTCGATCGTCGGCACGTTCTTCGTCAGGATCAAGGATGAGAATGCGAGCGTTCAGAACGCTTTGAACCTCGGCAATTGGCTCTCGATGATCCTTACCGTCATCGCGTCTTACTTCGTTGTCAACTGGATGTTGCCCGAGGGCACGCTTGCACTGCGCTCGGTAACATTCACGCGCGACGGCGTCTTCGGTGCGATCGTCGTCGGTACGGTCGTCGGGGCGATAATGAGTTTCGTTACGGAATATTACACGGCGATGGGCAAGGGGCCGGTGAACTCCATCATCCAGCAATCTTCAACAGGCCACGCGACGAACATTATAGGCGGGCTCGCCGTTGGAATGAAGTCAACCGTTGTCCCGATCTTGACGCTGGCCGGCGGCATCATGGCCTCGTATTACTTCGCAGGCCTTTACGGCGTCGCGATCGCGGCAGCAGGAATGATGGCGACGACCGCGATGCAGCTTGCGATCGATGCTTTCGGACCGATCGCCGACAATGCGGGCGGCATCGCTGAAATGAGCCAGCTTCCGCCGGAAGTTCGCGAACGCACGGACAATCTTGACGCTGTCGGAAATACGACGGCGGCGACCGGAAAGGGTTTTGCGATCGCGAGTGCGGCTCTGACTTCGCTCGCTCTTTTTGCTGCGTTCGTCGGTATTGCGGGGATCGACCGCATCGACATCTATAAAGCGAACGTGCTTGCAGGCCTTTTCGTCGGCGGGATGATCCCGTTCATCTTTTCGGCGCTTTGCATACAGGCCGTCGGACGCGCCGCGATGGATATGGTGCAGGAAGTTCGCCGGCAGTTCCGCGAAATTCCGGGCATTATGGAATACAAGGCCAAGCCCGAATATGATAAATGCGTCGCGATCTCGACCCAAGCTTCGATCCGAGAAATGATCTTGCCGGGTGCGATCGCACTGGTCACGCCGGTGGTCGTAGGCTTCACATTCGGCCCGGAAGTTCTGGGCGGACTGCTCGCGGGCGTAACCGTATCGGGCGTGCTGATGGGTATTTTTCAATCGAACGCAGGCGGTGCCTGGGACAACGCTAAAAAGTCCTTCGAAAAGGGTGTCGAGATCAACGGCGAGACTGTCTATAAAGGCTCCGAGCCGCACAAAGCTTCGGTAACGGGCGACACGGTCGGCGACCCTTTTAAGGATACGTCAGGACCGTCGATGAACATCCTCATCAAGCTGATGTCCATCGTATCGCTCATCATCGCACCCTACATCTTCGGCATCGGCCAGTAGCGAGAGAGTTCGTAGAGTTCGTGGAGTTCGTAGAGTTTGGGGAGTTCGAAGAGTTCGGAGAGTTTGGGGCAGTAGTCGCCGTGTCGGTAGCCCGCACGTCAGTAATGGCTCAGCTTCTGAACCGCGAGCCTCGGATGCCCACGAAAGGCACGAAACACACGAAGAAATGGCTGTCGGCATCGAATCGAGCCGACACTTCTCCGCGACCTTTGCGAGCTTTGCTCGGCGGCCTTTGCGGTTTCGCTTTGGTTTAACCGCAAAAGACGCAAAGGGTTGCCGACCGCCGACAGGTTCTGTCGCGTGCTAGGCACGCTGCCGTTTTGTGCAGAACGTGCATTTTGTGCATTTTGATACAAAACGTGCATTTTGATACAAAACGTGCATTTTGTGTCGTTTTGTGAAAACTGTCCTTCAAATGCGCGCGGACGTTGGATATGCTTGTAACTGATGTTGATCGTATGATCGTCATTTAGTCATATTCAGGAGCCGACACTTTTTTGCAGCACGAACTAATACTCATACTCGATTTTGGCTCGCAGTACACGCAGTTGATCGCCCGGCGCGTACGGGAGCACGGCGTATATTGCGAGATTTTGCCGTTTCAGACATCGATCGATACGATCGCCGCGCGAAAGCCGAAGGGCGTGATCTTGTCTGGCGGGCCGGCGAGCGTTGCGGAAGAGGACGCGCCGCGTGTTTCGAGCGATCTCTACGACGCGCTGGATGTGCCGATCCTCGGTATTTGCTACGGTATGCAGCTTATTGCGGTCGACCTCGGCGGCAAGAGCGAACCGGCTGCGCGACGCGAATACGGCCACGCAAAGCTCAAGGTCTTGAGCGGCGGAACGCGGCTTTTTAACGGGCTGCCATTCGAACTCGATGTTTGGATGAGCCACGGCGACCACGTAACGCAGTTGCCCGAGGGCTTCGTTTCGACAGCGACGACGGGCGACGTGATCACGGCGTTCGAGAATGAAGAGCGTCGGATCTTCGCGGTGCAGTTCCACCCTGAGGTCGCGCATACACCAGCGGGAAGCGAGATCCTGCGAAATTTCGTATTTGACGTCTGCGGATGCACGGGCGATTGGACGGCGTCGAGTTTTATAGCGGACGAGATCGCGCAGATACGCGAGACGGTCGGCGAAAGCGGCCGCGTGATCTGCGGGCTTTCGGGCGGCGTGGATTCAACGGTCGCGGCGATGCTCGTACACGAAGCGATCGGCGAGCGGCAACGCTGCATTTTCGTGAACAACGGCCTACTGCGTGCGAACGAATTCGAAGAGACGCTCGAACTTTATCGCGACACGATGAAGTTGAACGTTACGGGCGTCGATGCCTCGGATGAATTTTACGCGGATCTTTCGGGCGTAACCGATCCGGAAGCGAAACGAAAGGCGATCGGCGCAAGGTTCATCAAGGTCTTTGAAAGGGAAGCGAATAAGGGCGAAAAGGCGAAGTGGCTTGTGCAGGGAACGCTTTATCCGGACGTGATCGAGTCGGTCAGCGTTCGCGGCGCGTCAGTTACGATCAAGACGCATCACAACGTCGGCGGCTTGCCCGAAAAGATGGACCTGAAACTTATCGAGCCTTTGCGGGAACTCTTCAAGGACGAGGTTCGGCTCATCGGGCGCGATCTTAAAGTGCCGGGCGAGATCTTGCGACGGCATCCTTTTCCGGGGCCTGGATTGGGCGTGCGGATACTCGGCGAAGTTACGCCGGAGAAGGCCGCCGTGTTGCAGCAGGCTGATCGGATCTTCATCGAAGAGCTAAAAACCTCGGGGCTTTATGACGATGTTTGGCAGGCTTTTGCGGTTCTGCTTCCGGTGCAGTCGGTCGGCGTAATGGGCGATTTTCGCACGTATGAGAAGACCGCAGTCTTGCGTGCCGTTACCAGCACCGACGGAATGACCGCCGATTGGGCACGCCTACCGCACGAATTTCTCGCACGCGTCTCGTCACGGATCACAAGCGAAGTTCACGGCGTCAATCGCGTCGTTTATGACATTTCGTCGAAGCCGCCGAGCACGATCGAGTGGGAATAAGCCGACCGCCGGTTCTATTTGATCCGCGAGACAGAGAATGTCGTGCCGTCGGTACGAACGAACGTGCCTGTATCGTAATTCTCGTCGTCGAAGATGAATTGATTCGGACCGCCTTTCGGTGGGGAAGACTCGAAGGTCGCGCTGTCCTTTGCGAAGAACATTTCGACGCCCTTGCCCTTTGCCCAACGCACCTCGAACGCCATCTTAACGGGCTTTACCGTGCACGTTGTCTCACCGACGCGGTATTTGCCCTCGAATTCGCCCGAGACGGAGGCAGCGGGCGTATCTTCGGGCTTGTCGGCTTCCTTGAACCATTTGAGCAAGCTGTCACCAGGCGAATAGGAGATGTCGTCGATCTTCCACGATTCGGACCCGGCGCTCATTGCAAATTTGATCGTATTCGGCTTGCCAAAATTCGTGAATGTTACGTTGACGGTCGCCTTTTTCTCGTTTTTCTCATCGATCTGCCCCGTTCCGATCTTGAAGTCCTTGATCTCGACATCCTGCGCGTTGTAGAGCGGATCGGCATCGATCACTCCGATATCGCTCGTATGCGTGGTCGCGTCTTTCCAGATCTGGTCGGCGAGCGGTTTGCTGAAGAATTTGTCCACAAGAGCTCGATCCTTCGATTGAAAGAAGGGGCTTTTCTGAGTGTCGTGAGCCTTATAGAGAGCCTGAACGACCGTCTCCGGTGCCGGAATATTCACTTTGCCGACGCCGGACATTGGCGTTGCGGCAGGCTCGTTATTCGAACTTCCGGTGGTCGTTACGTTCGTATTGGTCGTTTTGCCGATCGTGCAGCCGCCAAGGGCAAGCAACAGGACGCAGAGGCAAGTGGTAAAGATCGTTTTCATTATCAATATCCCGAATTTTCTCGAACCGGTTCTTCGCCGGCGTTCAACGGGCGAAAAACCAAGGTTATGCAATAATTGAAACATATCTGCCAGGATTTGAGTAAAAGACAGAAAATAATGAGGTGAAATTATGTTTAAAAGCAGGGTGCGTCTTATCG
>Ga0073904_10000377_pt1 | contig 31564 bp, 27 predicted proteins | sample KloWWTrecipitate_FD_66668 | JGI IMG/M metagenome (GOLD analysis project Ga0073904, IMG submission 66668) | Active sludge microbial communities from Klosterneuburg, Austria, studying microevolution and ecology of nitrifiers - Klosterneuburg... | ecosystem: Engineered > WWTP > Aerobic digester >... | reverse complement strand
ATTCCGATGAGTTCGCCAAATTTGCGCATATTCTCCACTTGAATTTCATCTTCAATCACTGATTTTGCCCCGAGAGCGCAACAAGCCGCAATCAAAGTAGCTGTTTTTTTTCGGATAATTTCGTAGTAGACGTCTTCAGTAATATCGAGTCTTCTGGCTTTTTCGATTTGCAATAATTCGCCTTCACTCATTTCGCGAACGGCTACCGAAATAATTCTCAGTAAATCGAAATCGCCATTGTCTATGGAAAGTAACAAGCCTTTAGACAATAAATAATCGCCAACAAGCACTGCAATTTTGTTTTTCCAAAGCGCATTGATAGAGAAAAAACCTCTTCGGCGATTGCTGTCATCGACCACATCATCATGAACTAGGGTTGCAGTATGAATTAATTCAATAACCGATGCCCCGCGGTAGGTTCTTTCGTTTACAATTCCCGCAGAAACCATTTTAGCAGTCAAGAAAACAAACATTGGACGCATTTGTTTTCCTTTGCGATTCACGATATAATAGGTGATTCTGTTGAGCAAAGCCACTTTAGAAATCATCGATTCGTGGAACTTTTTTTCGAAAAGTTCCATCTCGTTTAAAATAGGCTGCTTTATTTGAGAAGTAATATTCATTTAGATTTCAAATATACTATTTTCGGTTTAAACTGCGTTATCTATATCAATGTAAATGAAAATGTTTATTTTGAAAAACAGCTCCAATTTTTAAGACAATATATCTTATGTAATTGATTTTAAGTTCATAACCATTGTTTTTTTAACGTTGTTTATCGATTAGGAGTTCGTTTTTTGTTTAAACTTATTTTTTTTGCATAAATTTATTAACCCAAATTAAACCATTTGTAAATTTCTTTATCAAAGAAATAAATCTTTAAATTTTTATTCATTATGAAAAGTAAAATTTTATTATTCGCTACATTGTTATCCATTACTTTTTTTATTAGTTGTAACAATGAATCCGTTAATGAAGCAGCAACTTCAAACACAATTACAGCTGATGAGACAGTTGTAAACTCAGAAATCGATGCCACAGTGGATGATGTTTCTATCATTGCTGAAGACCAATTTGACATGCAAAAAAGTTCGGCTGCAAAAACCAGTGCAGGAATGAAAAGCATGCTTCCTCCTTGCGCAACTGTTACTGCGGTTTTGACAAATGATACTTGGACACGAACTATTGATTTTGGCACTGAAGGTTGTGCAATGCCAAACGGAAATATTTTAAAAGGAAAAATTATTATTAGTTTCTCTAAAAATTTTGCAACTCCAATAAGAACGATTTCTTATAAATTGGAAGGATTTTATCACAATGATAAATTGATTGAAGGAAGTAAAACCATAACTCACGAGTTAAAAACCACTGATTTATTGGTTGATATACACCCTGTAAGCTCCCATTCTATAGATGTGAAAATCACCTATCCTGATGGTAAAATTTATTCTAGAGTTGGAAAAAGAGTTCGTGAAATGGTTGAGGGATTTGCTACAATGACCAATTGGGAAGACAATGTTTTCAAAGTTTGGGGAAACCACACAACTACTTTTCCTAATGGTTCAGTATATACTTGTACCATAAAAACACCACTTCTAATTAAGATGAGTTGCAAAATGCCTTTCCCAGTTTCTGGTGTTGTAGAAATCGTGAAAAATGATGCTCAAGCTACTCTAGATTATGGAAACGGAGATTGTGATAAGCTTGCAACCATAACTATTGATGGAGTTTCAAAAGAAATTGTACTAAGAAAGTAGTTTAAAAAATAACCGGAAAAACGTCCTAAATTTTATTTTTTAGGACGTTTTTTTATGCTTCTTTGTTAGCCAATTGACCACAAGCGGCATCAATATCTTTCCCGCGACTTCTTCGCACTTTTACTACAATTCCGCTGGCTTCTAGCGCTTTGATGTAAGCATTGATTGATTCTTCAGACGCTTGTTGAAATTCGCCGTCATCAATCGGATTGTATTCTATCAAATTGACTTTACAAGGAACATATTTGCAAAATTTGACCAAGGCATCTACCGAAGTCTTATTGTCATTTATTCCTTTCCAAACCACGTATTCAAAGGAAATTTTGCTTTTGGTTTTTCTATACCAATATTCTAATGATTCTCTTAAATCTGCCAAAGGAAAACTTTCGCTGAAAGGCATGATTTTAGAACGAATTTCATCAATAGCAGAATGTAAAGAAACAGCTAAATTGAATTTCACTTCATCGTCGGCCATTTTTTTAATCATTTTCGGAATACCAGATGTGGAAACTGTGATTCGTTTTGGCGACATTCCCAAACCTTCGTTTGAAGTTATCATTTCGATGGCTTTCATCACATTGTTATAATTCATAAGCGGTTCGCCCATTCCCATAAAAACAATATTCGACAACGGATGATTGTAATACAAACGACTTTCTTTATCGATGGCTATAACTTGGTCGTAAATTTCGGCTGGCTCGAGGTTTCGCATTCTTTTCAATCGTGCCGTGGCGCAAAAATTACAATCCAAACTGCAACCCACTTGACTTGAAACACAAGCCGTTGTTCGGGTATTGGTTGGGATTAAAACACTTTCTACCACTAAACCATCGTGCAAACGAACCGCATTTTTTACTGTTCCGTCTTCACTTCGCTGCATTGTATCAACTTTAATATGATTGATAACAAAGTTGTTTTCGAGCATCGTTCTAGTCGCTTTTGCCACATTGGTCATATCGTCAAAACTGTGTGCGCCTTTGCTCCACAGCCATTCATAGACTTGGTTTCCGCGAAAAGCTTTATCGCCATTGGCAACAAAAAAATCGCGTAATTCTTCTTTAGATAAGGCTCGAATGTCTTTTTTCTCCAACATCGTGCAAAGTTAATTACAATTTTTAATTATATTGAATTTTTCTAACCCTCAAAATTATATTTTGTAACTTTGTTTTTGTAAAATGAAAAGGTATGGGACTTCCAGAATTGAAACAGAAAATTCAAATGCAAATCGAAAATGCCGACGAACGTTTATTGCGCATCGTTTCCTCGGTTTTTGATAATTATTTGAATGAAGATGCATCTGATAATACTATCCAAAATTCGATGACATTATCAGAAAAAACAGCGATAGACGAAGCACTCATTCAAGTTGCTAACAAGCAAACTATTTCCCACGATGTAGTAATGGAAGAAACCCAAAAAAGGTATCCCAAATATTTCAAAAAATGAAAATTGAATGGACTTTAGCGTCCAAAAATGATTATTGGAAAAATATTGAATATCTTGAAAACCATTGGTCTGAAAAAGAAGTCTTGAATTTTATCAATAAAATCGATTTTTCTCTAAATTTATTAGCAAAAGAGACTGTGCTTTTTGTTAAATCTGATTATCCTAATGTTTATAAAATGGTAGTTATAAAGCAAATTACCATTTATTATTCCATTGAAAACGAAACCATTTATTTATTGCGATTTTGGAACAACTACCAAGATTTGAGTAATTTTAAATTAAAATAATGCACTTCATTTCCCAAGAACTAGAAAATTATATCGAGCAACATTCTGAAAAAGAACCCGAATTGTTGGCGGCTTTGAACAAAGAAACTTATCAGAAAGTTTTGTTGCCACGAATGCTCAGCGGTCATTTTCAAGGACGCGTTTTGAGTATGTTGTCTAAGTTAATTCGTCCTGTAAATATTCTTGAAATCGGGACTTATACGGGTTATTCAGCTTTGTGTTTGTGCGAAGGAATGCAAGAAAACGGTTCGCTTCATACGATTGACATCAAGGAAGAATTGGTCGATTTTCAGCGCAAACATTTTGACAAATCACCTTGGGGAAATCAAATCGTGCAACATCTTGGCGAAGCTTTGGATATCATTCCAACTTTAGATCTAAAATTTGACTTGGTTTTTATTGATGCTGACAAGGAAAATTATATCAATTATTTTGAATTGATTGTTCCAAAAATGAACAAAGGAGGAATTATTCTTTCAGATAATGTGTTGTGGAGTGGAAAAGTTCTGGAACCCTTGAATCCTAAAGATGTCAGTACCAAAATATTATTGGAATACAATCTTTTATTGAAAAACGACCCGAGAGTGGAAACGGTTTTATTGCCCATCCGTGATGGATTGACTGTTAGTCGGGTTTTGTAAATAACTTTAGATTTCTTACTTCCACGCAATAACTTTAAACTGGAAAATTTCTTTTTTGTGCAATTTGATACAATTTGAACATCAACAAACCTACAATTGCACCACATAAATAGCCGCAAAGAATGTCAAGCGGGTAGTGTAATCCCAAGTATATTCGGCTATAAGCGAATATTAACGGCCATAAAAACAGCAACCAAAAGTAGTTGAAATCCTTTTTGAAAATTAGGTATAAAAACGTGGCAACTCCCATTGAACTTGTGGCGTGACCTGAGAAAAAACTAAATGAGGTTCTGGATTGTACTATTCGTATAAAGGTGTTTATTTCGGGATTGTTGCAAGGTCGCAGTCGTTGAAATCCGTTTTTGAATATGTTTGCGATTTGGTCCGTAAAAACCAATAAAATCGTAACGAATAGCATTAAATACAGAGTTTGTTTTGTTCCTAATTTTTTGAAAATAAGATACAACAAGAATAAAAAAAGCGGAATCCAAGAAGTTTGTTTGGTAATTATTAACCAAAATCCATCATACTTTTCTGAACCCAAACCGTTTAAGAAAACAAATAATTCGGTATCAATCGACAGGATTTTTTCCAACATTATTTTTTGCGTTTTATTGGTCCAATGGCGTCTTCAATTTCCTCCTCCTTGTGGGTTTCGTCTGTTGCTAAATCTGCTTTGACTTTGTCGCTTTCAATTGTAGATGAAGGTAAATTTTCTTTTACAGCAGTTGGATTTTCGTCAACAATACTACTTTTGACTTTGTCAATTTCTGACGAAAAATTATCCGAAATTCCTTTTAAAGGATTGGAATCTCCAAGTAAATTGGTTTTGGCACTATTGATTTCAGTCGTGATATTGTTGGTTAAATCGCTCAACATATTTTGGTCGAAACCATTGGCTTCAGCTCCTTTTTGAATTTCGTTTTTGATATCGTTTGTGGCGTTTTTTAATTGCGCCATAGCTTTTCCCATTGTACGCGCCATTTCGGGAACTTTATCAGATCCAAAAAGCATTAAAACGATAAACATTATAAAAATTAATTCGCCTCCACCAATTCCAAACATAATTTATTTTTTAAGTTGCAAAGTTACAAAGATGTACAGTTACAAAATAGTGTAATTTAAATTTAATTAACATTAATCGAATTTCGATTTTACTTCTGCCTTTGGCCAAGTATTATTGGTTATATCAATATCGGCAGTTTCTTGCTTTGGATCAATCTGAATTGTTTTAATTGCTTTCTCGGTTGTGAAAACTCTTTTAGCAGTATCATTGTTCTTTCTCCAAATTTGTGCTGGAAATTTAAAATTTTCTTTGGTATTATCATCATAAGTTATCTCTACGATGATCGGCATTAGCATTCCTCCGGGTTTGTTGAACTCTACTTCGTAAAAGTATTTAGGAGTCTTCATGGTTGCTTTTTCTTCGGCCGAAAAATTTTGAGCAACATATTCCGAAAGTAATTTTACCGAATCCAATTGGAAAGCTTGTTTCTTACCAGAATTTAAATCTGAATTATTCTCTGAAATCAAATACAAGTAAGGTCCATTTTCTTTGCCAAAACGTCTTTTGTTGATGGTTACATCTTTCAATTCATTTGGTGCATTCTCCGTAACATAGTATTGTTTTACCTCTTTAATGCCAATATCAACATAGTCTGTAGTGTAAAACCAGCCTCTGAAAAACCAATCTAAATCTACTGCCGATGCGTCTTCCATAGTTCTAAAAAAATCCTCGGGTGTAGGATGCTTGAATTTCCAACGATTTGCATATACTTTGAAAGCATAATCAAATAATTCTCTTCCCATAATGGTTTCTCTCAAAATATTTAGACCTGTTGCTGGCTTTGCATAGGCATTGTTTCCAAAATCGATAAGGCTCTCTGAATTAGACATAATTGGTTCTAAGAATTTTTTATCAGAACTCATGTAAGGAACAATGCTTTTTGGAGAACCACGCCTAGAAGGAAAGTTCGTTCCCAACTCTTGTTGAGCCATAAATTGCATAAAAGTATTGAGACCTTCGTCCATCCAAGACCATTGTCGCTCATCAGAATTGACTATCATTGGAAAAAAATTATGTCCAACTTCGTGAATTATTACTCCTATCATTCCGTTTTTGATTTGTGTACTCGTTACACCATTTTCGTCAGGTCGGCCAAAATTCCAACAAATCATTGGGTATTCCATGCCTTGATCTTCAGCCGAAACCGAAACTGCTTTGGGATAAGGATAATCAAAAGTATGAGCGGAATAACTTTTTAAAGTATGTGCTACGGTTATTGTTGAAGTTTCTCCCCAAAGTGGATTGGCCTCTTTTGGATAAACCGATTCTGCCATTACTATTTTTCCATTCAATTGTACTGCCATTGCATCGTATATGAACTTTCTGGAAGTTGCAATTCCAAAATCTCTAACATTTTTGGCGCTGAATTTCCAAGTTTTTTTCTTGTCAGAAAATCCTTTTTCAGCAATTTCTGCTTCCGCTTGTGTGACAATAACAATGGGTTTGTCAAATGTTTTTTGAGCTAATTCATATCGTTTTACTTGGGCGGCAGTGAACACTTCGTTTCTATTCATCAATTCACCGGTTGCATTCAAAACATGGTCAGCAGGAACTGTAATATTCACATCAAAATTTCCAAAAGGGAGTGTAAATTCTCCACTTCCCCAAAATTGCATATTTTGCCAGCCTTCAACATCGTTATACACCGCCATTCTGGGATAAAACTGAGCGATTATGTAGAGTTTATTCCCGTCTTTTTCGAATAATTCATAACCAGATCTGCCTCCGTCTTGTCTGTAATTATTGATGTTGTACCACCATTTGATAGAAAAAGAAATTTTTTCTCCTGATTCCATAGGAGTTGGCAAATCGATGCGCATCATTGTTTGATTTATCGTATAAGGAAGTGCATTTCCTTTGGAATCTTTGATGTATTCAATAGTAAAACCGCGTTCCAATCCTTGTTTTAAAAATTTATTGGCAAAATTATTAGGAGTAAATACTTCTTCCGTCCTTTGGTTTTCTGCTAAAGGGGATTGCGAATTTTTTGCAGCTTGGTTTTGGTCTAATTGTACCCATAAATACTCTAAAGTATCAGGCGAATTGTTGTAATAGGTGATGGTTTCTGAGCCACTTAATTTTGAATTTTTATCATCCAATTCAATGTCAATTTTATAATCGGCCTGTTGCTGATAATAAGCTGGACCTGGCGCGCCTGATGCTGTTCGAAACATATTAGGTGTTGCCAATATATCATACATTTGACTGAATTTATTGGTGTCATTTCTTTCAGATTCTTTTGTTGATTTTTGTTCAGGAATGTTTTGTGACCAAGCAAGAATTGGGGAAATAAATAGTAGTATAATGGTATTTTTCATAGAAAGAAAGTTCTTCGCAATTTGATACATAATTATTGATTGGAAATTAATATTTTAATGATTTGGAAGTTGTTGAATTGGTTAAAAGAAAACTTTTTTTCACACCCAAAACAGTAACATTAATCATGTTTTGTTGATCGGAAAAATATTCAATTAAAACGGAGTTGTATATTTCGAGATTATTGATTTTGGAAATATTTTTAATGTTCCAATAGCAAACAAGTTCTTCGCCATCTATTTCTTTACTCAAAAAATTCAAAGGTTTAACTTGTCCGTTTACTTTTATTGTAAAGCAACCGGATAAATATTCTTCTAATAACAATTCATCAGAACTATTATTTTCGTTTTCGACAGAAATTTTCTTTTTGTGTTTTTTTTCAAGCGCTTTGTTCAAATCGTCGATGTGTATTCGAGAAGTAATTTGAAGCATTTTCTTATCCGAAGCATAATTTATTTGATACAAAGCCATATGAAATTTATGAACAGTAGATGCTGTTAATGTAAATAAAAGTACTGTTAATAAAATAGATATAATTTGTTTTTTCATTTTTCAAAAGTAGTAAAACTTATGAGTTTATCTTTTTTTAGAATAAAAAAATAGTTCGTTTTTTGGTTTATTTTTTATCATTAATAATTTCGTTGTATTTTACTGCCAAAGGAGCTATCAAAAATTCTATTTTAGTTTTATTTTTGGACTTTAATGCTTCTGAAATTCTGCCATCTTCCACACAGTAATACTGAAATCCTTTTATGTAATCAGCAGGAATTTTTAGTTTTTTTGTAAAATAAGTGTCGTCAAAAAGCGAACTGAAGAGTGCTAATAAATGCTGTTTATTTTCTGCTTCTATTGATTTTTTTAACATTGCAGTTCGGCCATTTATGGCATTTAAAATAGGGTCAACAGCCAATGAACCTCCCAAAAGTCCTAATAAATGAATAGGTTTAAAATCCCCAGCCGTGTATAGTTTTTTCTCCATTTGAGTTCGTTGTATGATTCCTTTTGGAGAAATTCCCAACGCAACTGCATTTATTTCAGAATGTTTGTTGACGATTACTTCTTCGAGTTCGGTTATTTTAGCAATCATTTTTATGATTAAAACGTCTGATTTCAAATCTTCTTCTTCGATTTGCCTGCGATGATATTCTAAATTCACCGAAGTAAAAACTAATAAATCATCGGCTTTCGCGAAAATGAAAAATTCTCCATTACTATCGCTAATAGTACTTTTTTCATTCACCAAATTAATAATAGTAACTCCAACTATATTGCGTGATTCGACAATTATTTTTCCGTGAATTATTTTCTCGCCAACTGTTTGGCCAAAAGAGATTTGGCACAATAAAAACAAAAAGAGGTTTAAAGTATTATTCGTTTTCACCAGCAATAATTTTTATGTATTTTGTTGCCAATTCGCCCATTAAAAACTCGGCTGTTATTTTGTTTTTGGTTTTTAATATTGTTGTAAACTTATCGTTTTCAACGGCGTAGTATTTAAAACCTTTTACATATTCCAAAGGTATTTTTAAAATGGTTACAAAATGATTTTGGTCAAACATATTGTCTAGGAGTTGCATATAAGACCATTTTTTTTCTGCTTCAAGCTCTTTTTTGAGCATGGCAGTTCTACCGGACATTAAATTTAAAATAGCATCACCGGTTGTGGATTTGGCAGTGTATAATTTTCTTTCGGCCTGAGTTAAATGTTTAATGCCGCTTTGTGAAATTCCAAGAGCAACGGCATTAATGTTGTCATATCTTTTTATTACTACTTCCTTTAATGCAGTAATGTTGGCTTCCATTTTTACAAGAAATAATTCTTCTTGAAAATGGTTTGGCTCCAAGACAACCCGATTTTCTTTGAGCTGAATTGCCGAAAATAAAAGAGTATCTCCTGGTGTTGCAGTTATCGAAAAATAACCATCTTTTTCGGTTATTGTTGATTTTTCAGTTTTCAGATTAATGACATAAACTCCTTCAAGATCCATACTATTGGCGTTGATTTTACCATTTAATACAATTCTAGGAGGTTCTTGAGCCAAAATCGTGTTGGCAATCAAAACAAAAAACACACAGATGCCTAATTTCATTAATGGGTTAATCAATTATTTAATGTTGTAAAATTATCTCATTGTCTTCCAAATTAAATATTAAGGACTTGGTAAGAATATGTTAATTAAAATTTTAGAATTGTCACATTAAAAGCACGATTTCATATCTTTAACCCAAACTTTTTTTTAAAAAAAATCAATGAAAAATATAATTATAGCAAGCACATCAACGCTTCACGGAGGTGATTATTTAGACTATTTGCTACCTGAATTAAAATTGCATTTCCAAGATTGCAAAACGATTTTGTTTATTCCTTTTGCGAGACCAAGTGGTATTTCGCACGAAGAATATACTGCTATGGTGGCTTCGGCTTTCGCCAAAATAGGAAAGGAAGTGAAAGGAATTCATGAATTTGATGATTATTCTAACGCAATCAAAAACGCCGAAGGGATTTTTACAGGTGGTGGGAATACTTTTTTATTGGTTGCTCAATTGTATAAAACGGATTGTATGATTGCTCTTGCCGAAGCTGTCAAAAACGGAACACCCTATCTGGGAACAAGTGCAGGAAGTAATATTTGTGGACTATCAATGCAAACAACCAATGATATGCCTATTGTTTATCCGCCAAGTTTTAAAACACTTGGGTTGATTCCATTTAATTTAAATCCTCATTATTTGGATGCCGATTTACAATCCAAACATATGGGCGAAACGCGAGAAACGAGAATAAATGAGTTTCATTCATTTAATTCTATTCCAGTTTTAGGACTTCGAGAAGGAAGTTGGTTGGATGTAAAAGGCGATAAAATAATTTTAAAAGGAAATTTGACGGCCAGACTTTTTAGACAAAACCAAATTCCAGAAGAGATTGCCGGTGGTTCTGACCTGAGTTTATTGAAATAAAAAACCCCAAACTTTCGTTTGAGGTTTTTAGAGCGAAAGACGAGGCTCGAACTCGCGACAACCAGCTTGGAAGGCTGGAGCTCTACCAACTGAGCTACTTTCGCATTACAACGGTGCAAATATAAATAATAAGTTGGCTTCTTTGCAAGTTTTTTTTTGAAATTCTTATAAAAAGGGTTTATTTTTTTATAACCGTTTTAAAACTAAATCATTATAAAAGCATTATTTTTATATCTTAACGTCATTCCTAAATAAACAAATGATTAGAGATACTTATTTCTTAGACAATTCAAATTTTCGAACGATAAAACCTTTTGTAAAACCCAAGCAGAGAAACAATTTAATTTTAAAAATATATAATAATGAATAAAATTCTAATTTTTCTATTGGTTTTTATTTTTTTCAGCTGCGGAAAAGAATCGAAAAAAAAGCAGGTAACTCCTGTTCCTGTTTCAATTCCTATGATTCAACCTGAAGGGAAATCGGTTGCGATTGATACTGTTTTGTTAAATTCCTATGGCAGTAAAATTCTTAAAGAGTTTTATTTGTCCTCCGGATTCAAATCGGTTTGGCAATCCAATAAAGACCGGAAAATTATCTTGAAACAACTTTTGAATTCTGAGGAAGAAGGACTGAATCCAGATGACTATTATGTACATAAATTGCAGAAATTCGAAAAAAAATATGCTTCCTTAGATGATAAAAATCGAGGAAACTATGACATTTTGCTAACGCGTAGTCTTCAAAAATACATTTCGCATTTGAGCAATGGGCAATTGAATCCTAGAAATTTTTATAAAGATTGGGATTTGAAGGAAAATGTACTTGACATCAATCAAACCATTGTTGTAATGCTAAAAAGAGATTCGTTACAGTATAAAATCGAACAATTAAAACCCAATCATATTGTTTATAAAAGCTTGAAAAAGGCACTCAAAATCATTAATTCTTTTCCAAAAGATGATTTTAAAGCGATTGAAATAACCAATAAAATTGTGTTGAATGATACAAATCCATCATTAATTGATATTAAAAAAAGATTGATTTATTGGAAAGAGATGAAACCAAAAGATAGTCTTTCCGGTATTTACGACAGTATAACCAATGAGGCTATGAAAAAATTCCAAATTCGTCATGGTTTAGCAGCTGATGGAGTTATAGGAAAAGGGACAATTGCTGCGCTCAATTTCTCCAAAAGAAAACGAAAAGAGCAAATTCTTGCCAATCTCGAACGTTGGAGATGGTTTCCAAAGGAAATGGGTAATGAATACGTAATTGTGAATATTCCGGATTATAAATTGATTTTAGTCAAAAATAATGACACGATGCGAACTCATAAAGTTATCGTGGGAAGAGATAAAAGGCCAACACCGGTGCTTTCGTCAAGATTAAGTAATGTGATTTTGAATCCTACGTGGACAGTTCCGCCTACAATTTTGAGAGAAGACGTGATTCCTTCTATTTCACGAAATAGAAACTATTTGGCTCAAACCAATATGAAAGTTTATGACAGCAATGGGAATGAAGTGTCTGCCAATAATTGGAAACTTTCAAATGCGAAAGGCTATCGTTATGTGCAAATGCCCGGAACTTTTAATTCCTTAGGGATGGTTAAATTCTCTTTTCCAAATCGATTTTCGATTTATTTGCACGACACCAATCATCGAGATTTTTTTGGGAAACAAAAGCGTTCTTTGAGTTCAGGCTGTGTGCGAGTAGAAAATCCGTTGAAATTGGCCAAATATCTATTGGCCGATGAGGCGAATTGGAATATAGAAAAAATTACCGAAACACTGCAAAACGGAAAAACAAAGGCCATAAAAATAAACAATGAAGTTAGCGTTCATATTTTATATTGGACCGCTTGGAGCGAAAATAACAGTTTGATTTTTAGAGATGATATTTATAATCTTGATGCCGATTTGTATCAAAAATTAAGACGATAAGACAGCTATTTTATCCAAACTTCTTGATGGATGGTAAATAAAAAGGCAAGATTTGTTTTTTATAGTATTGACAATTCCTGAAAGTAATTCTTGTGGAATGGCAGGACAACCTTGACTTCTTCCTAATCTTTTGTTGGATTTAATAAAAGAATTTGACACATAATTTGCCGAGTGCATCACTACGCCTCTTTGTCTAGCATTGTCGTTGACACCTTTTTCTAGACCGTCAAGTTTTAGAGACATTCCGTGTTTTCCTTGGTAAACTTCACCGGTAAGGTAAAAACCCAAACTACTTTTGTAAGAGCTATTGGTATTCGAAAAGCTGTTTGCATATTCTTCGCCAGTATTTCTTCCGTGGGCAACTAGGGAATTGTATAAAATGGTGTTGGTTTCTAAATCGATTACCCAAAGTCTTTTGACATTTGAAGATAAGCTAAAATCCACCAAAGTCAAAATGTCTTTTTGGACTAATCCTCTCTCTTTCAATGAATAAAACCCTTTCAAGGCTGCTGAAAAACTTTCGAGATTGGGAAGCTCAAATTGATTGGAATTCAAGTGGCTATAAATGGTTTCGATGTTGGAATCGGAACTTGGGATTAAAGCACTTGCGATTTCTGGTTTTTTTGGTTTTTCGGGCTCAGTAAAAGTAATCTTACTTGAAAATATAGAAAATATCAAAAAAAATATAGCAGGAAATATCTTATAAATCATTGATAACGTTTAGGTTAGACATTGTACTTGGGGTTGCAAATATACAATAGGATTATATTTTTTAAATAATTTTAAGAAAAAAATATGATTTGGTGTCTGTTTTTGAGTTATTTAGACGTGTTAAAAATTATATTTTGCTTGGTTTTTGTGTTAATTTTACTATTTTTGCTTAACCATTATCCTAATTTATGCCGAAGTATTATTCTTATTTTCTTCTTTTTTTTGTTTTTATAAGTTTTTGCACTTATGGTCAAAAAAAAGTACTTGTGGCAAAATCTACCCTAGGAAATATCACCATTGACGGTAAAATTGAAGAAGAAGCATGGGGAATAGCTCCAATTGCAACTGATTTTATTATGTATGAGCCAGATAATGGAAAACCAATAAGCGAAAGTAAAAAAACAGAAGTCAAAGTTTTGTATGATAATAATGCGGTTTTCATCTCCGCAGTTTTATACGATGATGAACCCCATAAAATTTCAAGAGAATTAACCAATAGAGATGAATTTGGTGTTTCCGACAATTTTTCGGTTTCTATTAACGGAAATAATGATGGACAACAAGATTTTCGATTTTTTGTAAGCGCAGCTGGAGTTCAAATGGATTGTTTGGCTACTGAGGCAAGCGAAGATTTTAATTGGGATGCCATTTGGGATAGCGAAGTAAAAATAACCAATTTTGGTTGGGTTGTCGAAATGAGAATTCCTTATGCTGCACTACGATTTTCGAAAGCAGCCAAACAAACTTGGGGTTTAAATTTTAAAAGAGATATTAAACGCGATGCCCAAGATCAAAGTTACACTTGGAATTTTGTCGACACAAAAATTGGTGCTGTAATTACGCAAGAAGGTGTTTTAGAAGGAATTGAAAACATAAATACACCTACTCGTCTTTTCTTTATTCCCTACACATCCGCTTATTATCAACGAGATGATTATGCTTCGGATAAAACATTAAAAGCTGGATTGGATATTAAATACGGAATTAATGATGCTTTTACACTCGATGCAATTTTAGTTCCTGATTTTGGACAAACAAAATTTGATAATGCCATTCTCAATCTTGAACCCTTCGAACAGCAATTTGACGAAAACAGAAGTTTTTTTACAGAAGCAGCTGATTTGTTTTCCAAAGGAAATTTGTTTTATTCCAGAAGAATTGGAGGTGCGCCAATAACAGAACCAACCTTAAATGAGAATGAAGAAGTTACAGAATATCCTAGTTCTACCGATTTATTAAATGCTGTAAAAGTTTCCGGTCGTACAGAAAAAGGGCTTGGAATTGGGTTTTTGAATGCCGTTACTGAGAAAACCTATGCTACAATACGAGATACTATTTCAGGGGCGACACGAAAAGAAGTTGTCGAGCCGTTGGTCAATTATAATGTTTTGGTTTTAGATCAGCGTTTCAATCAAAATTCGTCGGTTACTTTTGTGAATACAAATACCCTTCGAAACGGAGGTTTTCGTGATGCCAATGTTTCGGCACTGTTATTTGATTTGAATACAAAAGTAAATACCTATAAATTATCAGGGGATTTTAAATACAGTTCCATAACAGGTTTGGACAATTACGATGGTTTCAAAACGCAATTGAGTTTTGCTAAAACAAGCGGAAAATACAGGTATTTATTCTCTGGGAAATACCTATCCGAAAATTATGATATCAATGACTTAGGAATTATTTTTGTTAATAATTACCATTCGGGTTACGGTGAAATGACTTATAGAATTATTAATCCAACCAAAACTTTTAACTCGCTTAAATTCAATCAAAACATAAATTTAGACATACAAAACACCACAGGAAAATTTCAAGAGGCTTGGTATAAGACAGTACTGACAGCAACAACCTTGAAAAATCATTATATAGAAGCTTCGTTTCGAATAAATCCTTTAGATAGATACGATTTCTATGAACCACGTGTTTATGGCAGATATGTTTATATTCCGAAAAGTGTAGTTGGTTATGCCGCATTCTATTCTAATGATAACCGCTCTTTTCATTATGAATTAGAACTGGCAGCCGAAAAATTTGATGAAGAAAAAAGGAATGCCTATTTGGTGTATGGAGGTTTAAAATACAGATTCAGCGATAGATTTTCGTTGTCTTATAACTTTCAATATACTCGAAAAAAGAACGATAGGGGATGGGTCGGTTTTGAAAATGACGATATCATTTTTGCAGAACGCAATCGTGAAATAGTGGATCATTATTTTACGGGAAAATATTCATTAACCAATAAGATGTCCTTAAATCTTATAGCCAGATATTATTGGTCTTATGCCGAAAATCACGAATTTTTAACACTTCAAGACGACGGACATTTAATCTCAAATTCAACTTATTCGGAAAATAAAAATAGGAATTTCAATTCTTGGAATTTTGACTTTTCCTATTCTTGGTGGTTTGCTCCAGGAAGCGAGATCTCAGTTTTGTACCGCAATTATGCTTTAGAAAGCACCAATCTTGTGCAAAAAGACATGCAAACAAACCTAAACAATGTATTTGATACTAACTTGACTTCAATTTTATCAGTTAGTATTCGCTATTATATTGATTATAATTCATTGAAAAGAAAGTAATAAATTTTCTGAGTTCAATTGTAACCAAATACTAATTTGATAGACTAGTATAGAGAATTCTTTATCATTCTATATGTTTTATTTAATCAAGAAAATATTTTTTAAGCAATGGATATAGCATTGAGTGTTGTTTTCAAAAAGTATTTTTTCTTTTTTTTTCTTTTCTTTTTTGCAATTGGATACAGTCAAAAGAAATCTTTGCAAACGAGTATCACTTCAGAAAAAATCACACTAGACGGCAAATTAGAAGAATCTATATGGCAATCTGTTCCTATAGCAACAGATTTCGTCATGTTTCAACCAGACAATGGAAAAAAGGTTGCCGAAAATAAAAAAACCGAAGTGCGTGTTTTGTATGATAATGAAGCTATTTATATTGGTGCATTACTCTATGACAACGAACCCAACAAAATTTTAAAAGAAATCACCAAAAGAGACGAATTTGGCACCGACGATTTTTTTGGTGTTTTTATTAATGGCTTTAATGATGGACAACAAAATTTTCAATTTTTTGTAAATGCGGCTGATAGTCAAGCCGATTGTTTAGCCACAGACAGTAATGGTGAAGATTATTCCTGGGATGCAGTTTGGGAAAGCAAAGCCATTATTACTGATTTTGGTTGGGCTATTGAAATGCGAATTCCTTACGCAGCTTTACGTTTTTCAAGTGAAAAAAAACAAATCTGGGGAATCAACTTTTTTAGGGAAATACGAAGAGACAGAGAAAAATATTCTTGGAATTTTATTGATTCTAAAATAGGAACATTTACCCAACAAAATGGAATTTTAGAAGGTATTGAGAACATTAAAACACCGACTCGACTTTTCTTTTTGCCCTATGCTTCCTTTTATACTTATGCCAATGGAAATCAAAAAACCTATGGTGAAATAAAGGGTGGATTAGATATAAAATACGGAATAAACGATGCTTTTACGCTTGATGCTATGCTAATTCCCGATTTTGGACAAACCAAATACGATGATCGGATTTTGAATTTAACGCCTTTCGAACAACAATTTAACGAAAACAGGGCCTTTTTTACAGAAGGAACCGACTTGTTTAGCAAAGGAAATCTTTTTTATTCGAGAAGAATTGGAGGCCCACCAGTTTATTATCCAAAGACTGAACCAAATGAGGAAGTGATTGAAAGTCCTAATAGTGTCGAATTGTACAACGCCACCAAAATATCGGGCAGAACAAAAGGAGGCTTAGGAATTGGGTATCTAAATGCTGTTACAAAAAAAACATTTGCTACTATTAATAATACAGACACTCAGGAGACTAGGACAGAAGTTGTTGAGCCACTTACCAATTATAATATTATAGTTTTTGACCAGAGGTTTCGCAAAAACTCATCGGTTTCATTTATTAATACTAATGTGACTCGAAATGGTTCTTTTAGAGATGGAAACGTTTCGGCTTTAGTTTGGGATTTAAATACTTCTAAAAACACGTACAATCTTTCAGGAAATTTTGAATACAGTTATGTAAATGATATTGAAGAGGATAAAAAAGGCATCAATACTTCTGTGAATTTTGCGGAAACGAGTGGCAAATACCGTTATAGTTTTGGGACTAATTTGGTGACTAAAGACTTTGATAATAATGATTTAGGAATTATTTTTGAAACCAATTATTATGATTTTTACGGAAATGCAAGCTACCGCATTCTGAATCCAACAAAAATATTTAATTCTTTCAATACCAATATCAATGCGTATTCTCAATTTCAAAAAGAAACAGGAAAATTACAAGGAAATCAGATTAATTTTAATGTTAATTCAACCACAAAAAAGAACCATTATATCGGTTTTGGAATGCAATACAGTCCATTTAATTCTTACGATTTTTATGAGCCTCGAACATCTGGACGTTATAGTATAATACCAACTCGGGTAGAAGGCTGGATGTCAATTTCTACAAATTATAACCACAAATTTGCTTTCGATATTAATCCCTCAGTTGCTTTTGTAAACGAACCCGGAAGGAAATCTTTTGGAATTAGTTTGAGCCCTCGCTATCGTTTTAATGATCGATTAGCATTATATTATAGTTTTGATTTTTTAAAGAAAAATAACAATAAGGGCTATGCCGATAGTTTAGACGAAGACAACAATTCAATCAGCCCGAATACAATTATTTACGCCAATAGAGATGTGGTTTATTACACCAATACTCTAAATGGAAAATATTCTTTGAGTAGCAAAATGAATTTTGACATTTCGGCTCGATATTATTGGTCTTACACTGAAAACAAAAACTTTCTCCAATTGGAAGAAAACGGAAGTCTGAATCCTTATGATAATTATATAGAGAACAAAAATCAAAATCTGATTACCTGGAATTTGGATGTGTCATACAATTGGTGGTTTGCGCCAGGCAGCCAATTAACGCTTTTGTACAGAAGTAATGCAGCAAAATATGACAATTTAATCAATAAAGATTTTGGAAATAATTACACCAGTTTACTCAATAACGAAGATTTAAGTCACGTAATTTCTATTAGTGTAAAATATTTCATCGATTACAATCAAGTGAAAAATATATTCTAAAACTGTAAAAAACTTTAAATAAGCTTTTAGCAATTTAATTTCTTTAAATTTTACAAAATTTTCCTCAAAAACTATGTTTTTTCTACATGGTTTTCGGAGTTTTTTTATTGCATTTATTTTATAAAATAAGCCATTTTACAACAGATTTTTAAGTATTTGTTGCACTTCTTTTTTTTATATATAATAGTAGTTTTGATGTACTTATATTTTTTTGGAAAGCTTTATCTTTGTATAAAAATTTATCAAAATGAGTAAAAAAGTAATCCTTATGATTCTTGATGGTTGGGGAAATTCACCTGATCCTAAAGTATCTGCAATAGACAATGCCAATATTCCTTTCATCAAAAGTTTATATACAAAATATCCTGTTGGACAACTTCGTACCGATGGTTTAAACGTAGGTTTGCCAGAAGGTCAAATGGGAAATTCCGAAGTAGGACATATGAACCTTGGAGCTGGTAGAATTGTCTATCAAGATTTAGCTAAAATTAATTTGGCTGTAGCCAATAATTCAATGGCACAAGAACAAGTATTGGTTGACGCATTTCAATATGCCAAAGACAAAAATGTAAATCTACACCTTCTCGGATTGGTTTCTGATGGTGGCGTGCATTCACATACTTCACATTTACGTGGTTTGATTGATGCAACTCAAGCTTTCGGATTAGAAAAAGTATTCGTCCACGCTTTTACAGATGGTCGTGATGTGGATCCAAAATCGGGAGCAACATACATAAAAGATTTAGAAAATTACATCGCAAAAACTTCTGCAAAAATTGCTTCGGTGGTGGGAAGATATTATGCAATGGATCGTGACAAACGTTGGGAAAGAGTGAAAATCGCTTACGATTTAGTAGTAAACGGAACAGGAACACATTCTAAAGACGTTGTAAAAAGCATCGAAGAAAGTTATGAAAATAACGTAACCGACGAATTTATCAACCCAATTATCGCTGTTGATGAAAACAACCAACCCTTGGCTACAATCAAAGAAGGTGATGTTGTTGTTTTCTTTAACTTCAGAACCGATAGAGGCCGTGAACTGACCGAAACACTTTCGCAAAGAGATTTCCACGAGCAAAACATGCACAAACTCAATTTGTATTATGTTACGTTGACTAATTATGACGAAACCTATGAGAACGTAAAAGTAGTTTACAACAAAGACAACGTTACGGAAACTCTTGGTGAAGTCTTGGAAAAAGCCAATAAAAAACAAATAAGAATCGCCGAAACCGAGAAATATCCTCACGTGACTTTCTTCTTTTCTGGTGGTAGAGAAACACCTTTTGAAGGCGAATCTCGAATCTTGAAAAACTCTCCAAAAGTAGCCACTTACGATTTAAAACCTGAAATGAGTGCTTATGAACTGGCAGATGCTTTGGTTCCAGAATTGAATAAAGGCGAAGTAGATTTTGTTTGCCTGAATTTTGCCAATGGCGATATGGTAGGGCATACCGGAGTGATGAGTGCTGCAATACAAGCTTGTGAAGCCGTTGATAAATGTGTAGAAAAAGTGATTACTGCGGCTTTGGCCAATGATTATACTACATTAATTATCGCCGATCACGGAAACTGCGAAACGATGATTAATCCTGATGGAAGTCCAAATACTGCACACACAACAAATCCAGTTCCAATTATTTTGGTGGACAAAGAATTGAAATCTATAAAAGATGGTGTTTTAGGAGATTTAGCTCCAACCATTTTAGAGCTGATGGAAATTGAAAAACCCGCAGTGATGACTAGGCATTCCCTTTTGTAATAGTTAAAAGTGAGTTTATATAAGGAGTCCCGCAATTTGCGGGACTCTTTTTTTACTTACAATTGGTCAAAGAATAATATTCTCTGTCTATCCATTCCTGATGGTTGGGATGGGCAATTTTAACCATTTCAGCAACACGTTGTCGAAGTGTTTTTCCGTACAAATCGGCAATGCCATTTTCGGTAATAATATATTGAATGTGAGAACGAGTTGTAACCACTCCAGCTCCTTGTTTCAAAAAAGGAACTATTCTACTATCACCATTTTTTGTGATGGAAGGCAAGGCAATAATCGCTTTTCCACCTTCACTTAATGATGCGCCACGAATAAAATCCATTTGACCGCCAACTCCTGAATACATTCTGGCACCAATAGAATCGGCACAAACCTGACCCGTTACATCTACTTCAATAGCAGAATTGATGGCTACCATTTTTGGGTTTTTTCGAATCCTGGCAGTGTCATTCACATAGATTGATTCTTTCATTTCGATAAAAGGATTGTCGTTTACAAAATCATACAATCGCTGTGATCCAATTACAAAAGTGGCTAAAGCTCTTCCTCTGGACACGCCTTTGTAATTGCCGTTGATGACATTACTTTCGATTAAATCAATCACACCATCCGAAAACATTTCGGTGTGTAAGCCTAAATTTTTGTGATTGGTTAATTTGGATAAAGCTGCATTTGGAATCGATCCAATTCCCATTTGCAAAGTGCTTTCATCTTCAATTAAAGAAGCAATATAATTTCCAATTTTATCTTCTAAAGGAGATGATTCTTCCATTGTATGGCTGTAAATGGGCATATCAACTTCGACCATAAAATCAATTTCGGAAATATGAAGAATGCCGTCGCCAAAAGTTCGTGGCATTTGCGGATTGACTTGTGCAATAACTGTTTTTGCGCTTTCAATAGCGGCTAAAATAGCCTCGACGGAAACTCCCAGAGAGCAATATCCGTGGCTATCAGGCGGTGAAACATGAATAAAAACCACATCAAGAGGCAATACTTTTTTTCTAAACAAATTAGGTAATTCACTCAAAAAAACTGGAGTGTAAGAACCGTTTCCGGCTGCCAATGTATGTCTCACATTGGAACCTATAAAAAATGAATTCACATGAAAACTATCAGCAAATTTTGGATCAGCATATCGGGCTTCTCCTTCGATGTGTAAGTGACAAATCTCTACACCTCTTAATTCAGAAGCTCTTTCTGTTAGTGCATTTGCCAGAATTGTTGGAGCCGCAGCTGCTGCATGAAGGTAGATTCTGTCGCCTGATTTTACAATTTTTACTGCTTCTTGAGCGCTTATATATTTTTCCATAATTGCTGTATTTGCAACAAATGTATAGAAATATTGAAAATTAGAATATGATAAAACTCATATTCTAAAAACATAAATAAAAGTTAAAATTTCATATTCAATAGTATTACTATTATATTTGCAATTAAATATTTTAAAAATGGAACAACTTTTATCAAATATCAAAATTCAAGTCAACGAAAAACTCTTTGTCAAAGACCCTGAAACCTCGGCTTTAGGCAAAAAAATCATTCAAGAAAGTATTATACTCATTGACGATATTGGTTTTGACGATTTTACTTTTAAAAAATTAGGAGAAAAATTGGGTTCTAATGAGAGTTCTGTTTATCGTTATTTCGAAAACAAGCACAAATTATTAGTGTATTTATCTTCTTGGTATTGGAGTTGGATGGAATATCGATTGGTATTTGCCACTTCGAATTATGCTAATCCTTTAGAGAAATTAAAAAAAGCAATTTCAATTGTTACTGAAACAGTCGAAGACGATCAGAAAACGCTGCACATTAATGAATCTATTTTGAATAAAATTATTATTGCAGAGTTTACAAAAACCTTTCATACCAAAGAAGTAGATCAAGAAAATAAAGAAGGTTTTTATTATATTTACATAAGGGTAATCAATAGATTGACAGCCATAATCTCGGAAGTAAATCCAGATTATTTGTATCCAAAAAGTTTAGCATCCAGCATTGTTGAAGGGGCAATGCATCAGCATTTCTTGAAAGATCATATGCAGTCTATTACAGACTGTAATGAAACCACAAGTCCAACCCATTTTTACTTTGACTTAATTGAAAAACTACTTAAATAATTAAAAAATGACTTCTTTAAAACGACTAATAAAGCTTTTGGAATTAGACAAAAAAGACGTATTTCAAATCTTTTTTTATGCCATTTTTGCTGGAATTGTGAGTTTGTCTTTGCCTTTGGGAATACAAGCCATTGTAAATTTTATTCAATCGGGTAGAGTAAGTGCTTCTTGGATTGTATTGGTAATCCTTGTGGTTATTGGGGTTGCACTTGTTGGGATATTATCTTTGATGCAATTGCGTATTACTGAAAACTTGCAACAAAAAATGTTTGTTCGTTCGTCATTTGAATTTGCTTCTCGTTTGCCTAAAATTGAATTTAAAGAGATGTACGGACATTATCCGCCGGAATTGACCAATCGTTTTTTTGATACTTTAACAATCCAAAAAGGAACTTCAAAATTGTTGGTAGATTTTTCGGCAGCCATTTTACAAATTGTTTTTGGAGTCGTTTTATTATCCCTTTATCATCCTTTTTTCATTGTGTTTGGTTTATTGTTGTTATTGCTTTTGTATGTCATTTTTAAATTCTCCTATTATAAAGGAACGGAAACTAACTTGAAAACCTCGAAGAACAAATACAAAACAGCAGGTTGGTTACAAGAAATTGCCCGTAACAATTTCAGTTTTAGAAACGAACTCAACTATGATTTTGCATTAGAAAAAAACAACTCAATTATAAAGCAATATTTGTATAGTCGCGAAAATCATTTTAATGTGATTAAAAGACAATTTAGTCATCTGATTATTTTCAAGGTAATCATTACGGCTAGTTTATTAATTATTGGCGGGTATTTAGTACTGAGTCAGCAAATGAATATTGGTCAATTTGTGGCTTCAGAAATCATTATTTTGTTGGTAATTAATTCTGTTGAGAAAATAATTCTTGGGCTTGAAACCTTCTATGATGTGTTGACTGCGGTAGAGAAAATAGGTCAAGTGACGGATATGGAATTAGAAAAAGAATCGGATATTGAAAACAAAATTTGTTACACCAACATCAGTCTTGAAACGGACAATATGGGTTTTCAGTTTCCTGAAACAAATTTCGGAATTTTAAACAATGTCAATTTAAAAATAGATTCTGGAGAAAAAATCATAATCGATGGCGAAAATGGTTCTGGGAAAACAACTTTAATCAGAGTGCTTTCCGGTTTATTACATCCAACTTCAGGTAATTTTTATATTAATGATGACACTTTTAGAAAAATTGACATCAAACAATATCGTTCCAGAATTGGTAGTATTATTCAAGGTGAAACTCCTTTTGAAGGAACAATTCTCGAAAACATTACTTTCAATGACAAAAGCATTAGTACTGAAGATTTGAAATGGGCTTTGGATGCGGTTCAACTAACGAGTTTTATAAAAACATTGCCTAAAGGATTGGATACTAAAATTTTTCCCGAAGGAAAACAATTGTCATCTTCAAATGCCCAGAAAATCTTGTTGGCGAGAAGTATCATTCACAAACCTAAGATTTTATTTTATGAGGAACCGACAGATAAAATGGATGTAAAAGTGGCCAATGAAATCATCGATTTTATTACCTCCGAAAAAAACAAATGGACGGTAATCGTATCTTCTCAAAATCCGCATTGGCTTACAAAATGTACCCGTGAAATTACAATGCAAAAAGGAACTATTTTATCTGATACTAAAAAATAAGAATATGTTAAATATATCCGACAAAAATTCAATTAATAATGAGGCTCTCGAAAAATATTCGACTGTAAAGAATTTGAGTAACAGACCACATTATAAAATTTTGAATCAAATAATTCTTGCAGTTTCAATATTAGTAATTATTGCCCTTTTCTTGCCTTGGACACAAAATATCTCGGGTTCTGGAGCGGTTACGACTTTAAAACCCAATCAAAGACCACAATCTATTCAATCTGTGATTTCCGGTCGAATAGAAAAATGGTACGTGCAAGAAGGGAATTTTGTGAATAAAGGCGATACCATTCTTTATATCTCGGAAATAAAAGAAGATTATATGGATCCAAATTTGGTAAAAAATACCAAAAATCAGGTGGAAGCCAAAAAACAATCTTTGGAATCTTACGGTTCTAAAGTGTCTACTTTGACTTTGCAAATGCAAGCTATAGAAAGGGAAAAAGGATTGAAACTCAAGCAAGCTGAAAACAAAATCAAACAGGCAAGTTTGAAAATAAAAAGCGATAGTATGGATTTGGTAGCTGTAAAAACACAACTAAAAATTGCCAATACCCAATTCAATCGTTCTTTACAATTAAATAAAGAAGGGTTGAAAGCTTTGTCTGATGTAGAGGAAAAACGTTTAAAACTGCAAGAAGTTGAAGCTAAAATCATCACTCAAGAGAATAAATTTTATACCAGTAAAAATGAATTCATCAATGCTGAAGTAGAAATCAATAGAATTAATGCAGAATATTCCGAGAAGATTTCGAAAGCGCAAAGTGATCAATATACAGCTTTGAGCAATCAATACGATACCGAAGCTCAGGTGAGTAAACTCGAAAATCAGTATGCTAATTATAGCATCCGAAACGGAATGTATTACATCAAAGCACCACAAAGTGGTTACATCAATAGAACTTTACAATCGGGAATTGGAGAAAATATAAAAGAAGGAACACCAATTGCTACTATTATGCCATCGAAATACGATATTGCTGTCGAATCTTTTGTAGATCCAATTGACTTGCCTTTATTAAAAAGAGGAGAAAAAGTGAGAGTGTGGTTTGATGGTTGGCCTACAATCGTATTTTCAGGATGGCCGGATATGTCTTATGGAACATTTGGAGGAGAGATTGTAGCTATTGAAAACTTCATCAGCGAAAACGGAAAATTCAGAATCCTAATTGCTCCAGACAAAAATGAAGCCCCTTGGCCCAAACAATTGAGCATCGGTTCCGGAGCGCAAACCATAGCTTTACTTAACACTGTGCCTGTTTGGTTTGAATTTTGGAGAACACTTAATGGTTTTCCACCAAACTATTATCAAGGAAAAGAAAAACCTGCAAAAGAAAAGAAATAATGAAAAAGTTTTTTTTATTACTAATCGTATTTGGAACGACAGTTTACAGTCAGACTAATGCCGAATCTTCTTTGCCTTCCAATCTCAAAGAGATGAGCTACAACGAATATTTGGGTTTTGTAAAAAAATACCATCCACTGGTCAAAAACGCCAACTTGGAAATTAGTAAGGCACAAGCTAATCTGATGATGGCGCGTGGAGGATTTGACCCAAAACTAGAATTGGATTACAACAAAAAACAGTTTCAGGGAACGGAGTATTATTCGATAATGAACAGCAGTTTCAAAATCCCAACTTGGTATGGAATCGATATCAAAGCGGGTTTTGAAGAAAACGATGGTTATTACCTGAATCCACAAAACAAAACGCCAAGTAATGGTTTGACATCTCTTGGAATTAGTGTTCCTCTGGGGCAAGGATTACTCATTAATCAAAGAATGGCCGATTTGCAAAAGGCAAAAATCCAAGTAAAATTAAGCGAAGCGGAGCAAAAACTAATGGCAATTGCCGTTTTGTATGATGCTTCGGTAGCGTATTTTAATTGGAAAAAAAACTATGAGGAATATTTGTTATATGAAAATTATTTTATCAATGCGCAAAAGAGATACACTGGAATTGAATCTCTAATAAAACAAGGAGACAAACCGGCAATTGATAGTGTCGAAGCTGGAATTGTTGTCAAAAGCAGACAGCTTGCCTTAGAAGATTCTAAATTAAAATTGACAAAAGCAAAACTGGAATTATCCAACTTCTTGTGGTTGGAAAATAATATTCCACTTGAATTGGCCGAGGCTATTATTCCAGAGAAAAAACTAGGTCAAACCATTCAAGAAACATTAAACATTAGCGATTTAGTCAATCAGGATTTTTCAATAATTAAGCATCCAAAAATTGAAGCTTTACAAAGTAAAATCGATTTATTAACTGTCGAGAAACGAATGAAAGCCAATATGCTTTTGCCTAAAATAGATGTGGGCTATTCCTATTTGGCTCAGCCAAACCCAGCAATTCCAAACAATTCTGATAATTACAAAGTGGGTGTTGATTTTTATTTTCCATTATTTTTAAGAAAGGAAAGAGGCAGTTTGAAAATAGCAAAATACAAAATTCAAGAATCCGAATTTACACGTGATTTAGAAAAATTGCAATTGACTAACAAAATAAGTGCTCAAAAAACTGAAATCCAGTCCTTGACCAAACAACAAAAATTAATCAATAATTTGGTGGATGATTACGATAAAATGCTAAAATCGGAAGAACGATTGTTTACTTTGGGCGAGAGTTCGTTATTCCTCATCAATACAAGAGAAAATAATTTGGTCAGTTCCCAACTTTCACAAATTGCTTTAGAAAACCGTTTTTACACCTCAAATTCGGAACTGTACAAAATTATGGCGAATCCAAATTAAATAATTTTTAATGTGTATTTTTGCGGTCTGAAAATTGAATTATGATTATCCAAAAAACAAGAGAGGAAATTGAATTAATGCGCGAAAGTGCCTTAATCGTTTCGAAAACATTAGGAATGATTGCTTCCGAAATCAAGGAAGGAGTTACCACATTATATTTAGACAAGTTAGCAGAAGAATTCATCAGAGATCACGGAGCTGTTCCAAGTTTCCTTGGATTATATGGTTTCCCAAATTCGCTTTGTATGAGCCCAAATGCTCAAGTAGTTCACGGTATTCCGAACAATAAACCATTAGAAAGTGGCGATGTAATTTCAGTCGATTGTGGTGCTTTCAAAAACGGTTTTCACGGAGACCATGCTTATTCTTTCGAAATTGGCGAAGTTGCCGAAGACGTGAAAAAATTATTGCGTGTTACTAAAGAATCTTTATACGTTGGAATCCGCGAATTTAAAGCTGGAAATCGTGTGGAAGATGTTGGGAATGCCATTCAAAAATATACCGAAAGCCACGGATATGGTGTGGTTCGGGAACTTGTAGGACACGGTGTTGGTCAAAAAATGCACGAAGATCCTGAAATGCCCAACTACGGAAAACGTGGTCGTGGTAAACTTTTAATCGAAGGAATGGTTGTTGCCATCGAACCAATGATTAATATGGGAACCAAAAACATCAAACAACACAAAGACGGTTGGACAATCACAACAGCTGACGGAAAACCCTCTGCACACTTTGAGCACGATGTGGCCATCATTGACGGAAAACCAGAATTGCTTTCGACTTTCGCTTATGTGTATCAAGCTTTGGGAATTGTGAGTAAAGAGGAGGATGAGTTTAGAAAAATTCCATTTGTTATTTAGAGATTTTACACGAATTTCACAAATTATCACGAATTCAAAACCTTTAAAAATTTCACAAACAATAAATTAATATGGATGACATTTATTTAAAAGAAGAGTCATATAAAATTATTGGTCTTTGTATGGAGGTTCATAGAATTCTAGGTAAAGGTCATAGTGAAGTAGTTTATAAAGATGCTTTAGAACATGAATTTAAAATCAATTCTATACCTTTTGAAAGAGAGAAAATCTATGAGATAGAATATAAAGAAATTATTCTACCTAGAAAATATGTTGCCGATTTTGTAGTATTTGACGAAATAATATTCGAAGTAAAAGCAATTTCACAATTAACAAATAGTGACATAAAACAAACATTAAATTATTTGGCATCATCCAAAAACAAATTAGGTTTATTGACCAATTTTGGAGAAGACAGCCTAAAATACAAACGAATTATTTTATAAACCAAGTTAGTGAAATTCATTTTAAGCATCAATAATTCGTGCTAATTCGTGAAATTCGTGTCAAATTTTATCCAATGAAATCAGTGTTTAAATTAATCCTCAATACCATTCCTCGTCCAATATTAATTCGCTTGAGTTATGTGGCACGTCCCATCATAGCTTTTTCACTAAAAGGAACTAATTTCACCGATCCAATAGACGGAAAAAGTTTCAAGTCGATGTTGCCTTATGGGTATGAAAAGCAACGCAATAACGTGCTTTCGCCAAGTACACTTTCGCTCGAAAGACACCGTTTGTTGTGGTTATATCTGAACGAACAAACTGATTTTTTCACAGCCCAAAAGAAAGTCCTTCATTTTGCTCCCGAGCAAGCTTTTTATAAATTGTTTCGCAAGCAAAAAAACCTTGATTATACTACAACCGATTTGTTTTCGCCATTGGCGGATGTGAAAGCAGATATTTGCAATTTGCCTTTCGAAGACAATCAATATGACGTCATTCTTTGCAATCACGTATTGGAACACATTCCAGATGATACCAAAGCGATGCAGGAATTGTATCGTGTTTTGAAACCGGGTGGAATGGCGATTCTTCAAATTCCACAAGATTTAAAAAGAGAAGTCACTTTTGCCGACGATTCTATAACCGACCAAAAAGAACGTGCCAAAATCTTTGGTCAATACGATCACGTTCGTATTTACGGTCGCGATTATTTTGACAAACTGCGAAGCATTGGATTTACCGTAATTGAAGAAGATTACACCAATAAAATAGCTCCTGAATTAGTGGAGAAATATTGTTTGGCCAAAGGCGAAATTATCCCTGTTTGCTTTAAATAAATAGAGAAATCTAAAATTATTCCTTTTTTGCATTTTTGTCTCCAAAACAAAAATGCAACTTTTTTTGTCGTACCTTTAATAGCGCAATTGGCGGTGTCAATTGTTAAATTAGTAACCGATGAAAGTAGTAAAACATTCAGGCGATATTGTTGATTTCAACCCAACAAAACTCAAACAATCGCTTTTAAAATCAGGAGCGAGCCAAGTAGTTGTTGAAACTATTTTGCAAACCATTAATAAAGAAATCTACGAAGGCATTTCGACCAAACAAATCTACAAAATGGCTTTTGGTCTATTGAAAAAAGCCTCCAATTCGAATGCAGCAAGATATAATTTAAAAGAAGCCATTAGATTATTAGGACCAGCTGGATTTTTCTTCGAAAAGTATATTGCTCGCCTCTTCGCTTCAGAGCATTACGAAACTAAGACTAATTTGACTTTGCAAGGCAAATGCGTTTCGCATGAAGTTGATGTTTTGATCAAAAAAAACCAAGTAATTTCGATAGTGGAATGTAAATTTCATATGGGAAAAGATATTAATTCAGATGTGAAAGTGCCAATGTATATTTTGTCGCGGTTTAATGATTTGAAAGAAAAAAAACACACCATTTTTTCTGGCAAAGAATCTATTTCAAATTGTTGGATTGTTACCAATAACCGGTTTACATCAGATGCAATTACTTTTGCAAAATGTTCTGGTTTGAGTTTACTGAGTTGGAATTATCCCGAAAATAATAATATAAAAACCAAAAACGACAACAATTATCTTTATCCTATAACCTGTTTGACCACTTTGTCTTTGGCCGAAAAAGATAGATTGTTAGTTCTTGATGTGATTTTAGTAAAAGATTTAAAAAACAATTCTGAATGTTTAGAAAAAATTGGTCTGAGTACCAATCGGATAAAAAACGTCTTGAAAGAAGCTTCTGAATTGTGTGAATATTGTAAGAATTAAAATCTTTTAGATTTAAAATACAGAAATCATGAAAATTAAATTTATTGGTGGAGCAGGAACGGTAACGGGGTCAAAAACATTAATCGAAAGCAAGGGCGTTAGAATTTTGATCGATTGCGGACAATTTCAGGGTATTAAACCTTTGAGAGAACTCAACTGGCAACCTTTGCAAATACTTCCTTCGACTATAGATTTTGTGTTATTGACTCACGGTCATTTGGATCATTGTGGTTGGTTGCCAAGATTGGTAGACCAAGGATTCAAAGGCAAAATTTATTGCACCAGTCCAACCAAAGACATTACCAAACTCATTCTTTTGGATAGTGCAAAAATTCAGGAAGAAGAAGCTGCAAAGGCCAATAAAGAGCACTATTCTAAACACGAAATTGCCGAACCACTTTATGATGTAAAACAAGCCGAAGCTGTTTTTCCTCTTTTTAGAGTGATAAAAACTAACGAAAATATCGCTTTGGATGCTGAAATTTCGGCTGTTTTTACCAATGCTGGACACATTATTGGCGCTTGCAGCATCGAATTGAATTTAGAAGATAAAACATTGGTTTTCTCGGGAGATATTGGTCGTGACAACGATATATTAATGTTTCCGCCAACCAAACCCAAAAAGGGCGATTACATTTTTTTGGAAAGCACTTACGGAAATCGTCTTCATCCCGAAACCGATGCCAAGTCAGAACTAGAAATGTACATCAATAACACCGTTGAAAAAGGCGGAACTATTATTATTCCAAGCTTTGCAGTAGAACGAGCGCAAACCGTAATGTATTTATTGTGGCAACTCAAAACAGAAGGTAAAATTCCTAATATTCCATATATAATTGATACACCAATGGGAATAAAAGTGTTGGATATTTTTGAAAATAATAGAAAATGGCACAAATTACCCCAAGAAGATTATGTGGCAATGTGTCAAATGTTTACCATGAATTCCGATTATCAGGAAACTATCGAAACGATTTATAACAAAGAATCTAAGGTTGTAATTGCGGCTAGTGGAATGATTACTGGTGGTCGCGTTTTGAGTTATTTAGAACGATATATTGGTTTGCCGGAAACTACTGTAATCATCATTGGATATCAAGCCGAAGGAACACGAGGAAGAAAATTATTAGAAGGTGACAAAGAAATTAAAATTTACGGCAAATTTTATGATGTTAAGGCCAATATCCTTGAAATAGAAGCGCTTTCTGCTCACGGCGACCAAAAAGATTTGCTCAATTGGCTTTCTGAATTGGAAAATACTCCAAAAAAAGTATTCTTGGTTCACGGAGAAAACGAAGCATTTGAGGAACTTGGCACAAAAATTAAAGAAAAATATGGTTTTGATTGGGTTGCTCCTATAATGAATCAGGAATTTGAGTTGTAAAGTATAATTCATTTAACATACTTTTTGTTATTTGAGTTCTATAAAATTGTAATTTTGCATTATGAAATTTAAAAAGCACATAAGTTTATTACTTGCTATTTTCCTATTGGTTTCCAATACGGGATTTGCAATTGATGTGCATTATTGCGGAGGAGAAGTAGCTTCGGTTAAGCCTATTTATTGGAAAAATTATGAATCCCTACTAGCAACTGAAAAAAGTTGTTGCGCTCCTGAAGCTTCTAGTCTAGTTGAAAAAAAAGAAAGTTGTTGCAAGGACAAAGTAATTCATTTTGAGAAAAAACAAGAAAATGTAATTATAAAATCCTTCACTTTTCAATCCGATTTTATATTCCTTATTGAAGAATGGAATCCTATCATTTTTACTGAATTTTCAAACTTCGAAGACAGTCGCATTATATCCTATTATTGTGATGCTAATGCGCCGCCACTTTTCAAATTATATCATCAATACATTTTCTACG
>Ga0073904_10000372_pt1 | contig 31844 bp, 27 predicted proteins | sample KloWWTrecipitate_FD_66668 | JGI IMG/M metagenome (GOLD analysis project Ga0073904, IMG submission 66668) | Active sludge microbial communities from Klosterneuburg, Austria, studying microevolution and ecology of nitrifiers - Klosterneuburg... | ecosystem: Engineered > WWTP > Aerobic digester >... | reverse complement strand
ACCAGGTCGTTGTCGCTGATCGGGTGGATGAAGATCACCAGACCGGCGCGGCGCATCGCCAGCCACGGAATCAGCTCGCCGAACAATTCGGGCTTGAATGCCAGCTGGCAACTCCAGTCCGGATGCGGGCCGACCGGACGTTCGTGCACGCGCCCGAGCTTGAGCGGAAATTGCTGGGCGGCGGCCTCGCACAAGGCCCGCGCCTGGTCGACCGTGTCGGGGCCGAAATAAACGTGGGCGTGGAAGCCGCGGATGGGGGGGATGGGGTCTGTCATCGGGGTCATTTGATCAGATGGGGTCAGAGCCCGATTTCGTCGGGGTCTTGTTGCTACCGGAACGTCGCCAGGCGAAATCGGGATCCGACCCCATGATCTCAGATTCGACCCCATGGCTGTGTGTTCGACCCCATGGCCGTGTGTAAGTGTGAAGCCCACCGATAAGCCGGATTCTGTGCATGGCGGTTGCCCGCCATGTGACTGCCATTAATCTGGGCCGCCGGTCACCCGGCGGCTCGGTGCTACCTACCCGCACACACCCCGGGGGCCCCGGGTAGGGGGCGCAGCGAACTGCGCGTCCCAACATGTGCCTATTTGGTATTGCTGCGCGTAGAGATTGCCCGTTTCACCCGCCGCATGGGTTGCCCGATACGGCGACTCGTCTCTGTTGCTCTGATCCTCACCTTATGCCGGGCAAACGCCAGTGCGGTTCTGCCGGGCACTTGCGTGCCCGGCATTGCCGTCCAGGCGCCTGCCCGGTTTTCAGTGGACAGCCGTTAGCTGCTACGCTGCCCTTTGCAGTCCGGACGTTCCTCCAGTGCGGTGTTTCCACCCGACGCCAAGGCGTCGGCCCCGAGGGGCTTGCACCAGCGACAGTCTGGTGGGCTTCACGGACCCGATTATCCACTCCTGAGACAATCGGCCGCAACCCAACCCAGGAGCGATCACGATGAAGACCGACAACATCCTTCAAACGATTGGCAATACGCCCCACGTTCGCATCAATCGCCTGTTCGGCGATGGCCACAAGGTCTGGATCAAGTCCGAGCGCAGCAACCCGGGCGGATCGATCAAGGACCGTATTGCCTTGTTCATGGTCGAGGCAGCTGAAAAAAGCGGCGCGCTCAAACCCGGCGGCACCATCGTCGAGCCGACCTCGGGCAATACCGGCGTGGGGCTGGCCATGGTGGCCGCGGTCAAGGGATACAAGCTGATCCTGGTGATGCCCGACAGCATGTCGATCGAGCGTCGCCGCCTGATGCTGGCCTACGGCGCCAGTTTCGACCTGACGCCGCGCGAGAAGGGCATGAAAGGCGCCATCGCCCGTGCCCAGGAGATTGCCGCAGGCATTCCAGACGCCTGGATTGCGCAGCAGTTCGACAACCCGGCCAATATCGAAGCCCATGTGCGCACCACGGCGCAGGAGATCCTGGCCGATTTTCCGGACGGCCTGGATGCGCTGATCACCGGTGTTGGCACCGGTGGCCACATCACCGGCTGCGCCCAGGTGCTCAAGGCAAAGTGGCCGCAGCTCAAGGTCTACGCAGTCGAACCGGTGGCCTCGCCGGTGATCTCTGGCGGCGCACCGTCGCCGCACCCGATCCAGGGCATCGGTGCCGGCTTTATTCCGACCAACCTGAAGACGGAGTTGCTCGACGGCGTGATCCTGGTCGACGCGGAGCCTGCGCGCGAGATGGCGCGCCGCTGCGCCCGCGAGGAAGGCATGCTGGTGGGAATCTCGTCGGGCGCCACGCTGGCGGCCATCGCGCAGAAACTGCCGGAACTGCGCGCCGGTGCCAAAGTGCTGGGATTCAACTACGACACCGGCGAGCGCTACCTCTCGGTCGAGGGGTTTCTGCCGGCTTGACGCCGATTCACGTGGCGGTTGCAGCGGCAGGGGCCGCCGTGCCGTCCAGCCAATTTTGTCGCGCTGCCGGCGTGAACCGGTGGGCCCGTTTGCCATGATTCGACTGACAGAACTGAAGTTTCCGCTAAAGCATGTCCGCGCGGACCTGGAGCGGCTGGTGCTGCAGACACTGGGCCTGCCGGCGCAGGCCGTGCAGCACATCCAGGTGTTCAAACGCAGCATTGACGCGCGCAAGGCGCAGCTGCTGGTCGTGTATGTGGTCGATGTGGCGCTGGCGCAGATGGCACAGGAGCCGCAGCTGCTGCAGCAACTCGCCGGCAAACCCCATATCGGACCGACACCGGACATGGCGTACCACTTGCCGTGCCAGGCAGCGGCCGACGGCGTGGCCGACCTGCAGTGGCAGCGGCCGGTGGTGGTTGGCTTCGGGCCTTGCGGCATCTTTGCTGCGCTGATGCTGGCGCAGATGGGGCTCAAGCCGATCGTGCTCGAGCGCGGGCGCGAGGTGCGCCAGCGCACCCGGGACACCTGGGGCCTGTGGCGCAAGTCGGTGCTGGACCCGGAGTCGAATGTGCAGTTCGGCGAAGGCGGTGCCGGAACTTTCTCGGATGGCAAGTTGTGGAGCCAGATCAAGGACCCGCGTTACCTGGGACGCAAGGTGATGGAGGAGTTCGTCAAGGCCGGCGCGCCCGAGGACATCCTGACCGAGGCCCATCCGCATATCGGGACTTTCAAGCTGGTCAAGGTGGTGGAGAACATGCGTGCGCAGATCATCGCGCTGGGCGGCGAGATCCGCTTCGAGCAGCGCCTGATCGATATCGCATTCGACGAGGTCGGGGCCGACGCCGCAGGCCGGAGCCGGCGCGTGCGTGTGTTGACGGTGCGCGACCTGATCCGCGGTACCGATTACACGCTGCCGACACGCCATGTGGTTCTCGCGCCAGGGCACAGTGCGCGCGATACCTTCGTGATGTTGCATGCGCGTGGCGTGGAGATTGCGGCCAAGCCGTTTTCGATCGGTTTTCGGATCGAGCATCCGCAAGGCGTGATCGACCGCGCGCGCTGGGGCCGCCACGCCGGAGATCCGGCGCTGGGTGCCGCCGAATACCGGCTGGTCCACCACGCGGGCAATGGCCGCTCGGTCTACAGTTTCTGCATGTGCCCGGGCGGAACCGTGGTCGCCGCGACGTCCGAAGTGGGCCGCGTCGTGACCAACGGCATGAGCCAGTATTCGCGCAATGAACGCAACGCCAATGCCGGCATCGTGGTGGGTATCGATCCGGCAGATTTTCCTGCCGACGCCACCCGCCTGCGCGTTGCGTTGGGCGCGGATGTCATAACCAGCGATGACCAGGCCCGGGGCCATCCGCTGGCCGGCATCGTGTTGCAGCGCGAACTCGAGTCCAATGCCTATGTGCTGGGTGGCAGCAGTTACCAGGCGCCGGGACAACTGGTCGGAGATTTCCTGGCCGATCGCGCCTCGACTGCCTTGGGTGGCGTCGAGCCGTCGTACAAGCCGGGCGTGACGCTGGGGCAACTCTCGGGCGCACTCCCCGCATATGCGATCGATGCGATTCGTGAGGCCTTGCCGGTGTTCGGACGCAAGATCAAGGGTTTCGACATGCCCGACGCGGTGTTGACAGGCGTGGAAACGCGCACCTCGTCGCCGGTGCGTATCGGACGGGGCGACGACTACCAGAGCCTGAATGTGCAAGGTCTGTATCCGGCCGGCGAGGGCGCCAGCTACGCCGGCGGCATTCTGTCGGCAGGGGTCGACGGCATCCGTGTGGCGGAGGCTGTGGCGAAGTCGGTACTGGGTTCCCGCTGAGTCTTCGGATGTGAGGGCTTGTCCCTGCGATGCTGTAGTGCCAGTCCTCTGAGTGGGGACAGGTGTGCGTGCGCTGCTTGTCGGACGCTGCTGGTCGTGCGCGATCAGGCGGGCGGTGCACTCTGCTCCGCGAATGTCCCCCGGCCTCGCGGCCTCCTCCTTTATTTCGCTGCGCAGAGCGCCCCACCCGCCTGATCGGGTCCCGTGATCGGCGCTGTGGGCAAGCAGGCAGCGCCGTAGTAGAACCCGGATCGGCGGATTGCCTCGCCGGCCAACAACGCCACTTGCCGGGAGGCAAGGGTGGGCGGCGCAGCGAAATAAAGGAGGAGGCCGAAGGCCAGGGGACATTCGCGGAGCCGCTCACCCTTGTCTCCCGGCACACACGCGGCCTGCAGGCATCGGCCTGTCGCAACAAGCAAAACAGCCGCCAGCAAAACTGCTCGACGGCTGTCAGATGAGGGAACCGCGGCGTCCACCGCGGTCCACGGAAGACCCGGGTTCAGGCGATCGGGTTGTTCTGCAGCGCCGCGATGCGCTCCTCGATCGGCGGATGGGTCGAGAACAGTTTGCCGATGCTGCCGGCGATACCCATGGCCGAGATGCTCTTGGGCAGTTCGCCTGGCGTCATGCCGCCCAGGCGGGCCAACGCGTTCATCATCGGCTGGCGCCGCCCCATCAACTGTGCGGCACCGGCATCGGCACGGAATTCCCGCTGGCGCGAAAACCAGGCGACGATGATGGCGGCGACGAAACCGAGCACGATGTCCAGCACGATGGTGGTGACCCAGTAGCCGATGCCGGGCCCGGATTGGCGATCGTTGCCACGGTTGAGAAAGCTGTCGACCGCATAACCGATCACCCGGCTCAGGAACACGACAAAGGTGTTCATCACGCCCTGGATCAGCGTCATCGTGACCATGTCGCCATTCGAGATATGCGCCACCTCGTGGCCGATCACCGCCTCGACCTCTTCGCGCGTCATGCCCTGCAGCAGGCCGGTGGACACGGCGACCAGCGCCGAGTTCTTGAATGCGCCTGTGGCAAACGCGTTGGGTGCGCCTTCGAAGATGCCGACCTCCGGCATGCCGATGCCGGCCTTGTCGGCAAACTTCTGCACCGTCTGCACGATCCAGGCCTCGTCGGCATTCTGGGGCTGTTCGATGATCCGCACGCCGGCGCTCCATTTGGCCACCGGCTTGCTGATCAGCAGCGAGATGATCGCGCCGCCAAAACCCATGATCAGCGCGAAACCGAGCAAGGCGCCAAGATCCAGGCCATTGGCTGTCAGGTAGCGGTTGACGCCAAGCAGATTGGCAACAATGCCCAGCACGACGACGACCGCCAGGTTGGTCATGACAAACAGCATGATTCTTTTCATGAAAACATTCCAGATGTGGTTGGTGAACCGATGGCAAGGATGGTAGGGGCAAAGGCGTCGAAATCAAGGTGTTTCGCGGCGTATGCCCACCCGATCAGCGGGTATTGGGGCCGCTGCCGGTTATGCGCGCAGGTCGGAAAACCGCCGGGTCATGGTAGAAATCAGTGCTTTCGTTGGCCGGCCACCAGCCTGGTACGCCCAATACCGGCAAATGTGCGAACGGTTTGCTTGCCAGGTGCTCACTGCGCAAATCCTGTGCCACCCATTCGTCGATATCGGTGATCGACTGCGCCGCGATGCCGACCCGGTAGACATGGGCCGTCATCGCCTTGCGCGGTTGGTTCAGTTTCTCCAGCAGCGCGTGTCCGAACAGCAGCAGCCGGGACTGCTGCCACAACGGCCGCAGCCGGCCGAACAGGTCCTGCCATTGCTTGGTCGCCAAAGCCTCCCACAAGGGCGCCGGCGCACTGAGGAACGCCGCGTTTTCGTCGAACAGGGTCAGTGCATCGCGCACCGGACCCCGTACCGGGCGAACCCCATCAGCCGCAATCTGGGCCCACTGCAACTGGTTGAGCCGTCGCTTGGTCTGCGGATAACGCAGCCAGCACAGGCCGTTGAAGAAGTCGTGCAGGCCTTCGCGGGTCGGACAGCGGCCGGCCTGCGCGATGTAGGCCTCATAGGCCATGCCTTCGGGCAGTTCCGATTGCGGTGCAAACTGCACCGGCGCGGGGCCAGCCTGGTTCAGCGCCTGGTGCAACGCAGAGCCGCTGGTGCAGGCCTGCTCGACCGATTGCCCGTGCTGGCGCAGCGGGGCGAGCCAGGGTCGGCTCCAGTCGATGGCTGGCAAGGTGCGGCCGGCCGGCTCAGGGCCGCGGGGCAGGGCCTTTGCTCCGATCACGCCGGCAGCAGTTTCCAGGGCAGCGACTGGCCACCCATCAGTGGCTTGAGCTCGGCGTCGCCAAACGGAAACTGGGTCGGCGTCTGCCAGTCGCTGCGCTCGAGCGTGCAACCTGTGGTGTTGCGCGGCAGGCCGTAGAAGTCGGCGCCGAAGAAGCTGGCAAATGCTTCGAGCTTGTCCAGTGCAGCTGCCTCGTCGAAGACCTGGGCATACATCTCCAGCGCGGCGTGGGCGGTATAACAACCAGCGCAACCGCTGGCATGCTCTTTCAGGTGGGCGGGATGGGGCGCGCTGTCGGTGCCGAGGAAGAACCGCGGATTGCCGCTGGTTGCGGCTTCGACCAACGCCAGCCGGTGGGTCTCGCGCTTGAGCACCGGCAGGCAGTAATAGTGCGGCCGTATGCCACCGGTGAAGATCGCATTGCGATTGAACAACAGGTGGTGCGCGGTCACCGTTGCTGCCGTCAGCGGGCCGGCGTCACGCACATAGTGCGCCGCTTCGCGTGTCGTGATGTGCTCCATGACGATGCGCAGCTCGGGGAAATCGCGGCGCAGCGGAACCAGCTGCTCGTCGATGAATACCGCTTCGCGGTCGAACAGGTCGATGTCGGGGGAGGTGACTTCACCGTGCACCAGCAGCAGCAATCCCTCGCGTTGCATGGCCTCGAGTACCGGGTAGATGTGGCGGATGTCGGTCACGCCGGCATCGCTGTTGGTGGTGGCGCCCGCCGGATATAGCTTTGCAGCGACCACCTGCGTGGTGCCCGTCGCCATGCGGGTGGCGCTGGCGCGCCGGATTTCGGCCGGATCGAGTTTGTCGGTCAGGTACAGCGTCATCAGCGGCGTGAAATCCATGCCTGACGGCACCGCGGCGCGGATGCGCGCAGCATAGGCCTGTGCCTGCGCCACTGTCGTGACCGGTGGCTTGAGGTTGGGCATGATGATTGCCCGCGCGAATTGCCTTGCCGTATGCGGGACGACTGTCGTGAGCACGGCGCCGTCGCGTACATGCAGATGCCAGTCGTCGGGGCGGGTCAAGGTCAGCGTGGCGGGCTTGGCGCAGGTGAGGAGGTTGGCAGTCATACGGCGCAATGGGATTTAACGGTCGGATTCAGGTGTCGCTGGTCGATGTGGCCAGCAGGTATGCCCACAAGGCCTGGGTGCGGTTGCTCGCAGACTTGGCCTTGCCGCTGGTTGCAACCGATTTGCCGTTGACCGACTGCGTCCGGTGACCGTCGAGTTGGCTGGGACGTTCACGGTAGGCGCGTACTTCCATGGTCAGTTGCAAGCCGGACATGTCGGGCGGCAAGGCGCTGACCAGGCGCCGGTTGCGCAATTCCTTCTTGACCGCGCTATGGGGGAGGAACGCGACGCCGTGCCCCTCGACCGCCATCGCCTTGAGACCTTCAGCCATGTCGGTCTCGTAGACCCGGTCGAAATGAATCGGTGCGGGCGACTGCTTGAGGATCAGGTCGACCATCTGACCCAGGTAGGCGCCAGGTGCATAACCCAGATACGCCAGCGGGTTGCCGGCGCGACCGGGCAGCAGGAATTGTGGTGTGCCGTCGGCCAGGGGCCTGGAGTACGGTGCGATGACTTCCTGGCCCAGATTCACCATCTCGAAACGCTGCGGATCGAGCTGAAACGGATGCGAGCTGTGGTGGTAGGCGATCAGAAGGTCGCAGCTGCCTTCGACCAGGCGCATGACGGCATCGTGCACATTGAGCGCGATCAGGCGGCTTTTGATCGGGCCAAACCGCTCGCGCAGATCCGACACCCAGGCTGGAAAAAACGTGAAGGCCAGCGTATGCGGCACGGCAAATTCGATCAGATCGTGCACGGTGGAGCGGTGGCTGCGCAACATGGCCCGTGTGCTTTGCAGTGCCTGCAGCATTTCCAGCGACTGGTCGTACAAGGTTTCGCCGGCCGCTGTCAGCCGGGTCGGGTAGGAGCTGCGGTCGACCAGGTCGGTGCCGGCCCAGGCCTCCAGTGACTGGATGCGCCGCGAAAAGGCCGGTTGCGTGACATGGCGCAACTGCGCCGAGCGGCTGAAGCTGCGCGTTTCGGCGAGGCTGACGAAGTCCTCAAGCCATTTGGTTTCCATGGGCGAATTATGCGGCGCGACGGCTCATGTCGAAGCGCCGGGAAATGCCCACAGCAGGCTCGCCGTCATCAGCAGATAGCGCAGGAACTTGCCGATCGCCATATAGAGCAGGCACGGCCAGAACGGCATGCGCAGCCATCCTGCCACGGCGCACAGTGGGTCGCCCACCACCGGCAGCCAGGCCAGCAGACAGGCACGCGGCCCGAGTTGTTCGAGCCAGCGCAGCGCACGCACGTGGGACGCGGAATGGCCGTATTTGTCGACCACCTTGTGGGCGCCCAAGCCGATCCACCAGGTCAGCGCGCCGCCCAGCGAGTTCCCGGCAGTGGCCACCAGGATGGCCGGCCAGAACATGGACGGATTGATCTTGACCAGCGCAAACACGGCCGGCTCCGAACCCAGTGGCAGCAAGGTGGCGGAGACGAATGAAATCACCAGAATCGTGCTCAAGCCCACCTCTGGCAATGCGAGCAAGGTGCTGAGTGATTCGATCCAGGTGGGCATGAGGCTGCAGTATAGGCAGGCACCGTGCGATCGCTGCACTGCAGCACGATGCGAGATATTCTTGGTCATTTCAATTGCTGAAATTTTGGGCAGTTAGAATCAGGTCCCGCGCCAGATCGGTGTGGTTTCGCGCCTCCCCCGGCTCCTTTTTTCAAGATTCACCGTACCCATGCAGATCGGCCAGTTCGTGCTCGCCAACCGTTTCATGGTCGCCCCGATGGCCGGGGTGACGGATCGGCCTTTCCGCCAGCTGTGCCGGCAACTGGGCGCTGGCCATGCGGTCAGTGAAATGGTGACCTCGCGGCGGGATCTGTGGCAGTCGCTGAAAACCTCGCGGCGCGCCAACCATGATGGCGAGCCAGGTCCGATCGCGGTGCAGATCGCCGGCACCGAGCCACAGATGATGGCCGATGCGGCTGCATACAACGTCGATCGTGGCGCCCAGATCATCGATATCAACATGGGTTGCCCGGCCAAGAAGGTCTGCAACAAATGGGCCGGCTCGGCGTTGATGCAGGACCAGGCGCTGGCACTGTCCATCGTCGACGCCGTCGTGCGCGTCTGTGCACCGCGCGACGTTCCGGTGACACTGAAGATGCGTACCGGGTGGTGCGCCAGCGAGCGCAACGCGGCACGGATCGCCCGCGATGCCGAGAGCGCCGGTATCCAGATGCTGGTGATCCACGGACGTACCCGCGAACAGGGTTATCGTGGCGAGGCCGAATACGACACCGTCACATCTGTCAAGAGCCAGCTGCGCATCCCGGTGGTTGCCAATGGTGACATCACGACACCGCAAAAGGCCCGCGCGGTCCTGCTTGCCACCGGTGCCGACGCCGTCATGGTGGGCCGTGCCGCCCAGGGCCAGCCGTGGATCTTCCGCCAGATGGTGCATTTCCTGGACACCGGTACCGAACTGGCGCAACCGCTGGTGGGCGAGGTCAGGCGCTTGCTGCTGGCGCACCTGCAAGACCACTATGACCTGTACGGTGAACATATCGGCGTGCTCAGCGCACGCAAGCATATCGGCTGGTACGTCAGGTCCTTGCCCGGTGGCGAAGCATTTCGCAGCGCGATGAACCGCCTGACCGACGCGGCAGCGCAGTCGCGCGCTGTGGCGGACTATTTCGACGGCGTGGGCGCGGTGATGGACCGCCTGCCGGCCCCCGCTATCAATGAAGGGGCCAACGCAATGTCCCTGGAGACCCCATGAGCAAGAAACACATCGAAGAGTGCGTTCGCGCCAGCCTGGACGGTTATTTCCGCGATCTGCGCGGAACCGAGCCCGATGGCATGTACGACATGATGGTGCGGGTGGTCGAGAAGCCGCTGCTCGAAGTCGTCATGCAGCAAGCCGACAACAACCAGTCCCGCGCCGCGCAGTGGCTGGGCCTCAATCGCAACACGCTGCGCAAGAAGCTGCTCGAGCACAAGCTGCTCAAATGAATGGAAGACCGATCGTGACCCAAGCCCTGATATCCGTATCCGACAAGACCGGGATTGTCGAATTCGCCGCCGCCTTGCATGCCCTGGGCATGGGGCTGCTGTCGACCGGTGGTACGGCGAGCCTGCTCGCGTCCAATGGCGTTCCGGTGAGCGAGGTCGCCGATGTGACCGGTTTTCCGGAAATGCTCGACGGGCGGGTCAAGACTTTGCACCCGGTCGTGCATGGGGGCCTGCTGGCACGGCGCGACATGCCGGCACACATGAAGGCACTGAGCGACCACGGCATTGCCACCATCGATATTCTGGTCGTCAACCTGTACCCGTTCGAGGCCACGGTGGCCAAACCTGGTTGCACGCTCGAGGAGGCGATCGAGAACATCGACATCGGCGGCCCGGCGATGGTGCGCAGCGCGGCCAAGAACTGGAAAGACGTGGCGGTGATCACCGATGCATCGCAATACGCGGTTGTGCTCGCGGAACTCCAGCAGCATGGCAAGGTAAGCGATGCGACGAAATTCGCCTTGTCGGTGGCCGCGTTCAACCGCATCAGCCAGTACGACGGCGCGATCAGCGACTACCTGTCGCGGATCGCGCCCGATGGCAGCCACGCGGTGTTTCCCGGCCAGACCAATGGCCGTTTCGTCAAGCTGCAGGACCTGCGTTATGGCGAGAACCCGCACCAGCAGGCGGCATATTACCGAGACCTGTACCCGGCGCCGGGTTCGCTGGTCAGTGCCGAGCAATTGCAGGGCAAGGAGTTGAGCTACAACAACATCGCCGACGCCGATGCGGCATGGGAATGTGTCAAGAGCTTCAGGCAGAACGCCTGCGTGATCGTCAAGCATGCCAATCCGTGCGGCGTGGCGATCGGAGCCGGCGCGCTGCAGGCGTATGCCAAGGCGTTCCAGACCGATCCCACCTCGGCCTTTGGCGGCATCATTGCGTTCAATGCACGTGTCGATGGCCCGGTCGCCGAGGCGGTCAGCAAGCAGTTCGTCGAAGTGCTGATCGCGCCCGAATTTTCCGAGGAAGCGCTGACGGTGCTGCGGACCAAGCCCAATGTGCGTGTGCTGCGCATTGCCTTGCCTGCGGGAGGCACCAGCGCCTGGGACCAGGGTCGCAATGCGGTGGACATGAAACGCGTCGGCTCGGGCATCCTGCTGCAGACCGCCGACAACCATGAACTCAGCCTGACCGACCTCAAGGTCGTCACCCGCAGGCAACCCACGCCGGCGCAGTTGCAGGACATGTTGTTTGCCTGGAGCGTTGCCAAGTTCGTCAAGTCCAATGCGATCGTGTTCTGCGCCGACGGCATGACGCTGGGCGTCGGTGCCGGGCAGATGAGCCGGGTCGACTCAGCCCGCATCGCGGGCATCAAGGCGCAACATGCGAGCCTGAACCTCAAGGGCAGTGTCGTGGCCAGCGATGCGTTCTTCCCGTTCCGCGACGGACTCGATGTGGTGGTCGACGCGGGAGCCAGTTGTGTCATCCAGCCTGGCGGCAGCATGCGCGACGACGAGGTGATCGCCGCGGCCGATGAGCGCGGCGTGGCGATGGCACTGACCGGCGTGCGCCACTTCCGCCACTGAGCCGGCGACACGGTCGGCCTGTCTGCCGGCCGTGTCGCCGGTTCATCGGCTGGCGAAATGCCTGACTGCGGATGTGTGACCGGGTGACGGCTCAGCGCCAGCGCGGTTCGTGCTGGCGGGGGTAAGTGCCGTAAGCCGGGCCCCACGGACCGTACCCATGGCGCGGGTGGATGGCGTACGGCCGTGCGACCGGCAAGCCGATGAACACCTGCATGGGAACCTGCGTGTAGTAAGGCACTGGCGTCACATAGGTCTGGGTCTGCGTGATCACGGTGTTGCCGTGGAACACCGGTGGCGTCACTGCCATCGGTTCGGGCGGCGTTGCGCCGATCGGCGTGACCTGCAGCCGGACAGTGGGCCCCGGATCTTGGGGCATCTGCACCGCATACGACCGGCCGCCGTATTCGTACACCACATCGTAATGAACGACCCGGTTTTCGTAGCTTGTCTGGGTGGTGCAATTGCGGACCTGCTGCACCTGATCGGCGCCCTGGCCTTCAAGCCGGTCGCCAATGACAGCCCCTCCGATCATGCCCAATACGGTACTGGCAGCCCGGCCGCCGCCGTGCCCGACGGCATTGCCGATGGCACCGCCGGCAATCGCGCCAATCGCTGCGCCACCGCCCCGGTTTGCGCCTTGCACGACAACCGAGTCCTGGCTGCAGTATTGCTGCGGTATGGCGATCTGCTGGATGAACGGCGTACTCGACACAACGCGCCCGATTTCCTGCGCCTGGGCCAGGCAACTGGCGCCGGCGGCAACAAGCGCGAAAATTGGCAACTTCATGGTGTGCTCCCCGAGCAATGTGTTGCCGCCATCGTACTGCGCGCGTGGTGACTGCCGTACGTGTGGCAGGTAAAGCAAAGGTAACAAGTTGACACGACGGCCACCCGCCGCAAGGCCTGCGGCGATGCTTTGCGCCAGCTTCAGGGGTGGTTCAGAGTGTCTTGAAAACCGCCCGGGCCGCGTCGAGGGTCTCGGCGATGTCAGCGTCGGAATGCGCCGCGCTGACGAACCCGGCTTCATACAACGCGGGCGCGAAATAGATGCCGCGGTCGAGCATGCCGTGAAACAGCTTGTTGAAACGCGCGCCGTCCGACTTCATGACCTGTGCGTAGTTCTGTGGCAGCTGCTCAAGCAGGAAGAAGCCGAACATGCCGCCTTCACAATCGCCGCTGAACGGGACGCCGGCTTCGCGGGCAATTTGCGTGAGGCCGTCGACCAGGGCGCGGGACCTTCGCGCCAGACCATCGTAGAAGCCGGGCTTGCTGATTTCTGCCAGCGTGGCCAGACCGCAGGCAGTGGCCACCGGGTTGCCGGACAAGGTGCCGGCCTGGTAGACCGGGCCCAGCGGAGCGAGCTGTTCCATCACGGCGCGCTTGGCGCCGAATGCCGCCAGCGGCATGCCACCACCGATGACCTTGCCCATGATGGTCATGTCCGGCGCAAAGCCGGGAATCGCCGCGGCATAGAGACTTTGTGCGCTGCCCAGTGCGACCCGGCAGCCGGTCATCACCTCGTCGAACGCCAGCAGGGCGCCGTATTCGGTGCACAACGCGCGACAGCGTTGCATGAACGCAACACTTGCGCGGACAAAATTCATGTTTCCGGCAATAGGTTCAATCACCACGCAGGCCAATTCCTTGCCATGCAGCGCGAACGCTTCCTCCAGCTGGGCAATGTTGTTGTATTCGAGCACCAGCGTGTGTTGCACCACTTCGGGCGGCACGCCGGCGCTGGTCGGATTGCCGAAGGTGGCCAGGCCCGAACCGGCCTTGACCAGCAGCGCATCCGCATGGCCGTGGTAACAGCCCTCGAACTTGATCAGTTTGTGGCGACCGGTGGCGCCACGGGCCAGGCGGATGGCGCTCATGGCCGCCTCGGTGCCCGAGCTGACCAGGCGCACCATGTCCATCGATGGCACCAGACGCAGGATCGCCTCGGCGAGTTCGACCTCGCGTTCGGTGGGTGCGCCGTACGAAAAACCTTCGAGTACGGCGGCTTGCACCGCCTGTACCACGCCATGGTGCCCATGGCCCAGGATCATCGGGCCCCAGGAGCCGATGTAGTCGATGTAGCGGTGCCCTTCGACATCCCAGAAATAGGCGCCTTGCGCGCGTTTGACGAAGCGCGGGGTGCCGCCCACGGCCTTGAAGGCCCGCACCGGCGAATTCACGCCGCCAGGGATCACGCGCTGGGCGCGTGCGAACAGTTTTTCGTTGGTGTCAGTGTTTGGTGTCATGAGCAGGCAGATCAAATAGGGCGGCAGCGGCCTGATCCTCGTCGGAACTGTCGTCCGGGTCGGCATCTGGCTGGGCCCAGAACAGCCGGTCCGGCACGATGTGGCCCATGCCGGGCCGGAAGCCCGCGTCAAGGCAGCGATCAAGGTAGCCCAGGGCTTCCTTGACCGATTCGGCCAGGTCGCTGCCACTGGCAAGCAAAGCCGCCAGTGCTGCCGACAAGGTGTCGCCGGCGCCGGCAAAAGTAGCCTCGAAACGTTCGAAGTTTTCGCTGTACAACACGGCTTGCGGGGATGCCAGCACGTTCTCGATCTGCTGGTCGGGCGCCAGGATGCCGGTCACCAGCGTGTAGGCCACACCCATCTCGTTGGCCGCCCGTGCGATATCGCGTGGCCCCGGGCTTTTGTCGGAACTCCAGTCTGGCAACAACCAGCGCCACAGGGTACTGTGGTTTCCAGCCAACACGGTCGTCTGCGGCAACACGAGTTCACGAAAAGCGTCCAGATACAGGTCGATCTGCACCTCGCTCCACCAGGACAGGTCGGGCATGTAGGCGATCACCGGAACGTCTGCATAGTCGGCTGCGATCGCGGCGATGGCGCTGAGGTTTTCGGCCGAACCGCAAAAGCCGATCTTGATCACCTGTACCGTGACGTCTTCGAGAATGGTCCGTGCCTGCTCGGCAACCGCCTCGTCGTCCATGGCAAAGTGATCGATGATTTCAGCGGTGTCGCGGGCATAGGCGCCTGTGACTACCGGCAGCGCATGGGCACCCACCGAGGCAATGGAATTGATGTCGCCGGCAAGTCCGCCGGCGCCACTGGGGTCATTGGCATTGAAGACCAGGACGCACGCTGGCTGGGCAGATTGCACGTCGGTCTCGGGCGTGTCTTCAGGGAGAGCGGTGGACATGGTCAGAACGGGGGGGCCGCTGAGGCAGAATATCGTGGGTTCCGGCACGTCAGGCGCGATTGGCCAGGACCGTCTCTATACAATGATTGCATTCTATTCGAAGGCCCTTTAAGCTGTGAGCGAACCTAAAACCTGGATGTGTCTGATTTGTGGCTGGATCTATGACGAGGAAGCCGGAGCGCCAGATGATGGCCTGGCGCCTGGTACCCGATGGGCCGATGTTCCCATGAACTGGACTTGTCCTGAGTGCGGCGCACGCAAGGAAGACTTCGAGATGGTCCAGGTCTGAACCCTGCGATCGCAGGCGCATGGATCGGCACCGATGACCCGGTCCCTGAACAACTTCAGTGCAGGAGAGCAATCGCGTGAACCCTAACGGATCGACCTACAAGGTCCTGGTCATCGATGACAGCAACACGATCCGGCGCAGCGCCGAAATCTTCCTCAAGCAGGGCGGCCATGAGGTGCTGCTGGCCGAGGACGGCTTCGATGCCCTGTCCAAGGTCAATGATTACCAGCCCGACCTGATCTTCTGCGACATCCTGATGCCACGCCTCGATGGCTACCAGACGTGCGCGATCATCAAGCGCAACGCGCGGTTCTCGCAGGTTCCGGTGGTCATGCTGTCGTCCAAGGATGGTGTGTTCGACAAAGCCCGTGGCCGCATGGTCGGCGCTCAGGATTACCTGACCAAGCCTTTCACCAAGGACCAGCTGTTGCAGGCGGTCGGTCAGATCTGCGCCAATGTGGCCGGAGACGCATGATGCCCATCCAGAACGTACTGATCATCGACGACTCGAAGACGGAACTGATGTTCCTGACCAATCTGCTGCAGAAGAACCACATGAGGGTGCGTACCGCCGAAGGTGCGGACGAAGCCTTCAAGCAACTGGCCGAAGCCAAGCCCGACCTGATCCTGATGGATGTCGTGATGCCCGGCCAGAACGGTTATCAGCTCACCCGTGCCATCAGCCGTTCGCCCGACTACGCCGGTATTCCGATCTTCCTGTGCACCAGCAAGAGCCTGGAGACCGACCGGGTCTGGGGCATGCGCCAGGGCGCACGCGACTACATCACCAAGCCGGTCAATCCGAGCGAACTGCTGGCGAAGATCAAGGCGCTGGGCTGAGCGCAAACCAAGAGATGGCCAATCGCGAAGCAATCCGGGAACTGCAGACGCGTCTGGCCCATCGGCTGCGCACGGCGCGTGACGAAGGGCTTTCGGTGTCCTGGCTGGCCGTCAGGTGCGCCGGCATGAACTACCTGCTGCCGCTGGCCCAGTCGGGTGAAATCTTCCCCATCACCGCGGTGCAGCCGGTGCCCTATGCGCAGCCATGGTTCCTCGGCGTGGTCAATCTGCGTGGCGGTCTGTTCGGTGTCGTCAATATTGCGCAATATGTGGCCAGTGAAACCGGCCAGGTGGCTGGCGGCGGCGCACAGCGCAAGCCCGGCGCCGCGCCGCTGGTTGTTACGCTCAATGCCGCGCTCGACGTCAACTGTGCCCTGCTGGTCGATGAGCTGGCCGGATTGCGCAATCCCCAGGTATTTTCGGCTGCCCTGCCGCGGGACCCCCAGGCGCCACCGTATTACGGCAATCGCTTCACCGATGCCGGTGGCCAGTCCTGGCAGGAGATCAATATCCAGACCTTGTCCCAGCATCCCCGTTTTCTGAGCATTACCGCTCAGGCACATCCCTGAGGCTCCAACATGTCCGTAGATCGGCTCAAGCGTTTCTTTTCGAAGACAGAGGTTGATTCGAAGCACGAAGACACGGTCACGCTGGCGGGCCACTCGACGCATACCGGCCATTCGGAACAGCATTTGTCGGCGCCCGCTTCGCTGTTGCCCAATCCGGCCGACGATGCCGCAGCCTCGACGCCGGATGGACAGGTCACGCTGCCGCTGCTCGGCACGCGTGCGCCGGAGCAGCACCGGCAGGTGCTCAAGGTCGGTCTCATGCTGGCGCTGCTGCTGGCGGCCGGTGCAGCGGTTTATGCGCTGACGCTGCAGCAGTCTGCCGGACAGCAGATCGGCCTGACGCTGCTCGCGGCGCTGGTGATCGCCGTGATCTGCGGCTATGGTATGTCCAGCCTGCAGAGCAGTCACGGCACGGTTCAGCAAGCGGTGGCCGAGTCGCAGATGCACGAGGCCGAGCGCCTGCAGCAAGACGCCAAACGTGTCAACGATGCCAATCAGGCCGCCATTTTGCGACTGATGAACGAACTGCAGACAGTGGCCGAAGGCGACCTGACACAGCAGGCAACCGTGACCGAGGACATCACCGGTGCGATTGCCGACTCGGTGAACTACACGGTGGAGGAGTTGCGCAACCTTGTGACCAGCGTGCAGAGCACCGCGTCCCGGGTGGCGCAGACGACGACCGACGTGGATGCCACGTCAACCGAGCTGCTGGCCGCCTCGAATGAACAGATGAACGAGATCCAGGCCACCGGCAAGTCGGTGCTCGAGATGGCGGCGCGCATCAACACCGTGTCGAGCCAGGCGCAGGAATCCGCCGCGGTGGCGCGCCAGTCGCTGGAAGCTGCGGATTCCGGTCTCAAGGCGGTGCAGAACGCGATCGGCGGCATGAACGCGATCCGCGACCAGATCCAGGAAACCTCCAAACGCATCAAGCGCCTGGGTGAGTCCTCGCAGGAAATCGGCGAGATCACCGAACTGATCTCCGACATTACCGAGCAGACCAACGTGCTGGCGCTGAACGCCGCGATTCAGGCGGCCTCTGCCGGCGAGGCCGGTCGTGGCTTCTCGGTGGTGGCCGAAGAGGTGCAGCGGCTGGCCGAACGGTCGGCCGATGCCACGCGCCAGATCACCGCGCTGGTGCGTGCGATCCAGACCGACACCCAGGACGCGGTGGCCGCCATGGAGCGCTCGACCCAGGGTGTGGTCGATGGTGCCAAGCTGTCCGACAACGCGGGCGCGCGGCTGGGCGAGATCGACCAGGTGTCACGCCGCTTGTCCGAGCTGATCCAGCAGATTTCAGACTCCGCACTGCGCGAGGCCAACCTGGCCAACGCGGTGGCCGACAGCATCCAGAATATTTTTGCCGTGACCGAACAGACCAGTGAAGGCACGCGGACCACCGCGGGGCAGGTACGCGAGTTGTCCCGCATGGCAGAGGAACTGCGCCAGTCCGTGGCACGGTTCAAGATCAGCTGATGGCCAGCCAGTGGACCGGGCAAACCGCAGGAGCCGACAAGCAGATGCAAACACAAACCATGCCAGACGCTGAAACCGACATCGCGGCCAATGACCTGGGTCCTTTGGCCTGGGTTCTGGACGAGTTGCGCAAGTCGCTCGACGGCGCAAGCAAGGCCATGCGGCGGTTCGTGCGCGATGCAGAACTCGCCCGCGGTTCCGATCTCGCCGAACTCGACGCCAGCCAGCTGCGCATTGCGCGCCAGCAACTGCACCAGGCGGTCGGTGCGCTCGAAATGGTCGGTCTCGGCGTGCCCGCCAAGTTGCTGCGCGGCATGGAGGCGCTGGCGCAGAAATTCGTGCAACGTCCCGAGCTGTGCAGCGACGACGCGGCCAACAAGGTCGAACGCGCCAGTTTCGCGGTCGCCGAATACCTCGAAGGTGAGCTCAAGGGCCGCAAGGCGTCACCGGTGGCACTGTTTCCGCAATACCGCGATGTTCTCGACATGGTGGGTGGTGACAGGGTGCACCCGGCCGATCTGTGGCCGCACGAGTGGCGCTGGATAGACACACCGATTCCGTTCACGGTGCAGGCGCTGGCGTATGGTCCGGCCGTGCGCGCCAAGGTTGACCAGGCGGTTCTCAAGGTGGTGCGCTCCGGCGACGAGGCGGCGGCGCGCGCCATGGAGCAGATCAGCCTGGGCCTTGCCGAGGCGGCCAGCGCCAGCGAACCGCGGGTGTTCTGGAAGATCAGTGCGGCGTTTTTCGAGGCCGTGCGCCTGGGGCTGTGTCCGTCCGACGTGTTCGTCAAACGCACCGCCTCGCGGGTCATCGCGCAGTACACGACGCTGGCGCGCGGCGAAACCGGCGTCATCGATCGACTGGCGCAGGATCTCCTTTTCTATTGCGCCCACGCGGTTCCGACGCACGACGCAGCAGCGCCGATTCTGGTGGCGGTGCGCAATGCCTATGGTTTGTCGCAGGCGGCCGCGCTGGACTACACGACGGCGCAATACGGCCGGTTTGATCCGGCCGTGCTGGCGCAGGCGCGCAAGCGCATTTCGGCAGCCACCGAGACCTGGGCCACGCTCAGCGGTGGCGACACCAGCCGTATCAAGCCGGCGAGCGAGCAGTTTGCGGCGGTGGCCGATTCCATGGTTCGCCTGCATCCGGAGAGCGCTGATCTGGCGCGCGCACTGACGCGGACCCTGGATGTGGCGGTCCGCACCGGTGAGCCGCCCAGTGCCTCGGTGGCCATGGAAGTGGCCACGTCGGTGTTGTATCTGGAGGCAGCCTACGACGATCTCGATCCGACCGATTCGAAGATGGCGCAGCGTTGCACGCGCCTGGCGCAACGGCTCGAACACGTGCTGGCTGGCCAGCCGCCCGAACCGCTGGAACCCTGGATGGAGGAGCTTTATCGCCGTGTCAGCGACCGCCAGACCATGGGCAGCGTCGTCGATGAATTGCGCACCACGCTCGGTCAGGTCGAAAAATCGCTCGACCAGTTTTTCCGCAACCCGCAAGAACGTGCACCACTGCACGAGGTTCCCAGCCAGCTGGCGCAGATGCGCGGCGTGTTCTCGGTGCTCGGACTGGACCAGGCTTCACTGGCCGCGCGGCGCATGCGTGACAGCGTCGAGCAATTCCTGGTCGACCAGGTGCAGGACGGTGGCACCGAGGTGTTCGAGAAACTCGGCAACAGCCTGGGTGCGATGGGTTTCCTGATCGACATGCTCAGTTACCAGCGTGCACTGGCCAAGCAGCTGTTTGTCTATGACGAAGACCTGGGTGAGTTCCGGCCCCTGATGGGGCGCGAGAAAATTGCAGCGGAAAGTGCCCCGGCCGAAGCCGGGTCGGTGCAAGAGACGCAAGTGCCGGTGCCCGAGGTCGCGGTGCGCGTGGCCGAGGTCGAGGCCGAACCGGTCGCTGCGGCGCCAGTCGCCGAACCGGCTGCGCCAGCGCCAGCGGCTGCCAGTGAGGAGCCCGACGAAGACGCCGAAATGCGCGAGATCTTCCTGGACGAGGCGCGCGAAGTCGTGCAGACCGGCTTGCAGGCGGTGGTCGCGCTGGATGCTGCGCCGGACGATCTGGGTGAACAAACCACGTTGCGCCGCGCGTTCCATACGCTCAAAGGCAGTTCGCGCATGGTCGGCCTGACCGAGTTCGGCGAGGCCGGCTGGGCGATGGAGCAACTGGTCAATACCTGGCTGGCCGAACAGAAGCCCGCCAGCGAAGATCTGCGTGCCCTTTGCGGCGAGGCGATGCGCCAGTTCAGTCTCTGGGTCGAGGATATTGCCACCGGCGCAGATACACCCTGGTCGGCGCAGGCTTTCCGCCGCTCGGCCGACGCCTTGCGGGTCGACAACACGTACGTCGCCTTGTTGCCCCCGGGTGCGATCGAACCGGCGCAGGAGGCACCGATTGCACAAGCCCCGGTCGACCACGCACCGGCGCAGGAGATCGAGGAAGCGGTGACCCGGTTCGAGACCATGTCCGCGCCAATGGAAACCCAGCTGGAGACATCGCTGGAGCCGGTCGAAGATGCAGCTGCAGACATGGCGCTGGACTTGCTGGCCGACCCGTCCGAGCTTGCCAGTCTCGATTCGGACGCAGCGCCGTCCGCTGCCGAACCGCAAGACGCACGCGAATCGGTGGATTTCGACTCTGTGTTCGATGCGCTCGCAGAGCCGATCGAAGCACAGCCGACCGCGTCTGGCGAGGTGTTACCCGCGGGGCTGGAATTTGTGTCAACCCAGACGGCTCCGGAGTCCGAGTCCGTGTTCGGTCCGGCATCGGTGCCGCCCGATTTCGATGCCACCCAGATCGCGTCCGGGACAACGGAAGGGCCGCCATCGCGTTATCCCGATTTCCAGCAGACACAGACCTACGCCAATTCGCAGTTCGACCGGCCGGCCGATGCCGGGGGTGGGCCGGCGCCGGTTTCCGGCCTCGGTGACATCGACTTCGATTTCGGGGCGCAGCCGCCGCAGTCGGAATCGGTGCAGCCGGCTCAGGGCGCCGAGGCGATCACCGAAAACGGGGCGCTGCTCGATGCGTCGGGTGATACGCCGCAGGAAGACGCCCAGGAAGAGCCGGTCAAGGTGATCGGTGACCTGCGGATCGGTATTCCGCTGTACAACGTCTATCTGAACGAGGCCGACGAATGGTCGCGCAGGTTGCTGACCGAACTCAGCGAATGGGCGCTGGAACTGGACAAGCCGATCCCGGACAGCACGGTCGGGCTGGCCCATTCCCTGGGTGGCAGCTCGGCCACCGTGGGATTCACGGTTGTCGCCGAGCTGGCCCGTCTGCTCGAGCTGGCGCTGCAGCATGTGCAGCTGCACGGCCAGGGCCGGCCTGAACACGCGCATACCTTCAATCAGGCGGCCGAAGAAATCCGGCGCCTGTTGCACCAGTTTGCCGCCGGTTTCCTCAAGGATCCGGATCCGGACATCATGCCGGCCTTGCGTCAGGTGCTCGAGACCGAGTTCGACTCGTCCCCGGCGCCGCTGCGCGAGCTGCAGCCAGACCTGCCGGCCACGGCGCAGGCTGGCGCTGCGCCGCTTATCGTGGGCAGCGACGAACATTCCGACGCGATCGATGCGCTGGACGCCGACCTGTTTCCGATTTTCGAGGAAGAGGCGGCCGAGTTGTTCCCCAAACTCGGTGCTGCCCTGCGCCAGTGGGTGGCGAATCCGGAACACCGCGCGGGGCGCACCGAGGCCTTGCGGGTTTTGCATACGCTCAAGGGCAGCGCCAGGCTCGCTGGCGCGATGCGCCTGGGCGACATGACACACCGGATGGAGTCGGCGATCGAATCGCTGGGCTCCGAGACCGTCGCCGTGGGCCGGATCGAGCCGATGCTGGGTCGGTTCGACAACCTGCAGTCGATGTTCGATGGCTTGCGCGATTTCGTGCGCCGACGCGAACAGTCGCCAGCGCTGGAGTCCAATGCCGCGGACGGCCCGGTGATGGTCGACGTGGCGACTGCAGAGCCGCGCCAGGGCGCAGCCGCGCCGGTTGTTTCCGACCGGCGCACCCGCGAGCGCGGAGCCGGTGCCACGGTTGCGCCGCGTCCGTCAGCCGGGCAGAGCCTGCGCGTGTCGGCACAGCTGCTTGACCGGCTGGTCAACCAGGCCGGCGAGGTCATCATCACCCGGTCGCGGCTCGATGGCCGGGCGGCGCAGATGCGCACCTCGCTCAAGGACCTGACCGGCAATCTGGACCGGCTGCGCGAGCAGTTGCGCGAGATGGAGGTGCAGTCCGAAAGCCAGATGCAGTCGCGCATGGCGCAGGCCAAGGACCAGGCACGCGACTTCGATCCGCTCGAGTTCGACCGCTTCACCCGGGTGCAGGAACTCACACGCCTGATGGCCGAGTCGGTGTCCGACGTGGCGACCTTGCAGCGTCAGTTGCAACGCGCGATGCAGGGCGCCGAGGACGATCTGATTGCCCAGGCACGCCAGGCGCGGGAGTTGCAGCGCGACCTGCTGCGCACCCGCATGGTCGAGTTCGAGTCGGTGTCCGAGCGCCTGTATGGCGTGGTACGTCAGACCGCCAAGGAAACCGGCAAGCAGGTCAAGCTCGACATCGAAGGCGGCTCGATGGAGCTCGATCGCAGTGTGCTCGAGCGCATGGTGCCGGCATTCGAGCACATGCTGCGCAATGCCATCGCGCATGGCATCGAGAGTCCGCAGACCCGAGAGGCAGCAGGCAAGCCGGCCACCGGCACCATCACGATTGCACTGCAGCAAGAGGGCAACGACGTGTCCGTGGTGTTTGGCGACGATGGTGCTGGTCTGGACCTTGACCGCATCCGCGCCAAGGCACTTAGCAAGGGCCTGATCGCGGCGCAGCCGACGCTGGGTGATGACGAAACCGCGAACCTGGTGTTCATGCCCGGGTTCTCGACCGCCGAGACAGTGACCGAACTCTCCGGTCGCGGTGTCGGGCTCGACGTCGTGCGTGCCGAGGTCGATGCGCTGGGGGGGCGTATCGAGACCACCAGTGTGTGGGGCAAGGGTACGCAGTTCAAACTGGTGGTGCCGCTGACGACGGCGGTCACGCAGGTGGTGATGCTGCGCCTGGGCGACATGTCCGTGGGTGTACCGTCCAATCTGGTTGAAATCGTGCGCCGGGTTCCCGATGCCGAGGTCGTGCAGGCCTACGAGACACGCCAGTTTTCCCATGGCGGAGAAACCGTTCCGTTCTACTGGGTCGGTGCCTTGCTCAAGGTGTCTGGCGCCAGCGCGGCGCCGGCTCAGAAGCACCGGGCGGTGGTGCTGTTTCGCAGCGCGGGTCGGCGGGTTGCGGTTCACGTGGACGAGGTGCTGGGCAACCAGGAGGTGGTGGTCAAGAACCTGGGCCCGCAGCTCTCGCGCATGCCGGGCCTGACCGGCATGTCGGTGCTGGCCTCCGGTGCGGTGGTGCTGATCTACAACCCGGTGGCACTGGCCACCGTCTATGGCGAGTCGGCGCTGCAACTCCAGGCCTTGGCGCGGCAGTCCACCACCTCTGCAGTTTCCGACGTGACGGGCCGGGCGCCGAGCGTGCCAGCACCAGCCGCTGCTGGCAAGACGCCTCTGATCATGGTGGTCGACGACTCGATCACGGTGCGCCGCGTCACGCAGCGCTTGCTGATGCGCGAGGGATACCGGGTGGTGCTGGCCAACGACGGATTGCAGGCGCTCGAACGTCTGCAGGACGAGTTGCCGGACGTGGTGTTGTCGGACATCGAGATGCCGCGCATGGACGGCTTCGACCTGGCCCGCAACATCCGTGGCGATGACCGGATGCGGGCACTGCCGATCATCATGATCACCTCGCGTATCGCCGAGAAGCACCGCGAGCATGCCAGCGAACTCGGTGTCGACCATTACCTGGGCAAGCCGTATTCCGAAGAGGAACTGCTCGGCCTGATCACCCACTACTGCGCGCGCGAGATCGACCCCGCCAACCTGGCCTGACGACGGGCCGCTGGCGGGCCGCGTTCAGCCTCGTCTGCCCGGACCGGCCTTGGTGCCGGTGTCGGGGCCGATCTTGCGCACCACCGCGTAACGCTCCAGCGTCTGTGTCCGCGCGGTGTCGTGGTCGACCAAGGGCTGCGGATAGTTCTCCCCCAGGCGGATGTTGGCAGCGGCCAGCTCCAGCGCGCCGCTTTGCCAGGGCGCATGGATTGCGCTGGCGGGCAGCGCCGCGAGCTGCGGCAGATAACGCTGGATGAAACGGCCTTGCGGATCGAAATTCTCGCTCTGGCGCAGCGGATTGAAGATGCGGAACCAGGGCTGCGCATCGCAGCCGCTGGAGGCCACCCATTGCCAGCCGCCGTTGTTGGCCGCCAGATCGAAGTCGTTGAGTTTTTCGGCGAAATAGCGTTCGCCGCGCCGCCAGTCGATACCCAGATCCTTGACCAGAAAGCTGCCGGCCACCATGCGCAGCCGGTTGTGCATGTAGCCGGTCTGGTTGATCTGGGCCATGGCCGCGTCGACCAACGGATACCCGGTGCGGCCATCGCACCAGGCCTGAAACAGCTTGTCCGCCGCAGCGCCATGGCGCCAGCGGATCTTGTCGAATTCAGGCTTGAATGCACTTTGCGCCACATGCGGAAAGTTGGCCAGGATCTGGAAGTAGAACTCGCGCCACACCAGTTCGCTCAGCCAGACGGCTGCGCCGGCGCTGCCTGTCATCGAAGCCTGCAACGCGGCAGCGGCCAGCCGGCGGATCGACACCGTGCCGAATCGCAGATGCACGCCCAGGTAACTCGGCCCCTTGATGGAGGGGTAGTCGCGTGTCTCGTGGTACTGGTCCATGCGTTCGAAAAAGTCGGCGAACAAGGCCCTGGCACCGCTGATGCCCGGTGTGATCTTCAGCGCGCGCAGGTTGCTGGGCGCGAATCCGATCTCCTGCAAAGTGGGCACCGGGCGGCGCATGGCTTGCGCTCGGGCAGCCAGCGCCGGGGTGTGGGGCGTTATGTCGTGGCTCTGCAACTGCTGCTCGTTGACCAGCGCCAGCCAGGCTTTCTTGTAGGGCGTGAAAACCGTGTACGGCGTACCGGTGCGCGTGAGCAACTCACGCCGCTCGAACACCACATGGTCCTTGACGGTGTGCAGCGCAATGCCGGCGTGCGCCAGCGCGCCGAAAACCATCCGGTCCCGCTCGATCGCCGACGGCTCGTAGTCGTGCGCTGCAAAAACCGACTGCACGCCCAGCTCCCGGGCCAGCGCCACGATCTCGTCGAGGGCCTGTCCGTGGCGTACCAGCAGGCCGCAATGGGGATCTCCGCTGGCCTCGCGCAGCGCCTGGTCGAGTTCGACCAGCGACTCGCGGATGAACTCGACCCGCCGATCGGCGCGCGGCAACGGGTCCAGGATGGCGCGGTCGAAAACAAATGCGCAATGGACCTTGCGACAATGGGTCAGCGCCAGGTGCAGCGCGGCGTTATCGTCCAGCCGCAGGTCGCGCCGCAGCCATACCAGTCCACTATCGAATTGCTTGTTCATGGAGCCCGCTAAAATTCAGACATGCCCGACGATTCTGCGCCGATCAACCTGACGAATCATTTTCTGATCGCCATGCCCGGCCTCGATGATGCGGCATTCTCGCGCAGCGTGGTCTATGTGTGCGAGCACAGCGAGCGCGGTGCGCTCGGGCTGGTGATCAACAAGCCCAGTGACATCAACCTCAAGGGTTTGTTCGACAAGGTGCAGCTGCCGCTGGGCCGCGACGACCTGCAGCAGCTGCCGGTATTCCAGGGCGGCCCGGTGCAGACCGATCGGGGCTTTGTGTTGCACGAGCCGTTCTTCAGCGCGGCCGACAAGCCCGAGGAGTCGGTGTACGCCTCGACCATGTCGATCCCCGGCGGCCTGGAGATGACCACCTCCAAGGACGTGCTCGAAGCCTTGTCCACCGGCAACGGACCGCGCCGCGTGCTGGTCTCGCTCGGTTATTCGGCATGGGGTGAAGGGCAGCTCGAGTCCGAGCTGGGCGACAACAGCTGGCTGACGGTCGACGCCGATCTGGGCGTGATTTTCGACACGCCGGTCGAACAGCGTTACGACAAGGCGCTGGGCCTGCTCGGCCTGGAAATGTGGATGTTGTCGCCGCAGGCGGGCCGTGCCTGAAGCCGGCACCGTCATGGCGCCGGTCGCGGCCGGGCTTGACAGCTTCCTGGCGCTGGATTTCGGCACCCGACGCACCGGCGTGGCTTATGCCTCGCGTTTGCTGGGCCAGGCCCGGCCGCTGGCGACCATCAACGCCCATGCCGGCGCACAACGGCTGCAGATGGTGCAGGACCGGGTGACCGAATGGCAGCCGCAGGCGCTGGTGGTCGGTATTCCGTTTCATCCCGACGGCGGCGAACATGAAAACACCTTGCTGGCGCGCAAGTTCGCGCGCAGCCTGCGCGGCCGTTTCAAGCTGCCGGTATTCGAAGTTGACGAGCGTTACAGCACCACCGAGGCCTTGTCCGATGGTGCCCGGGACCCCGATGCCGGCGCCGCCTGCATCATCCTGGACCAGTTTCTCAGGAGTATTGCGTGAGTTCAGCCGCCAGTCCCCTTGATGCTGCGGCCACGCTTGCAGCGGCCGCCGACGCTGTGCGCGATGCGCAGGCCCTGTATGGCCGGCTGCTGCAGGGCGTGTCCGCCTTGTGCCGGCCCGATACCCGACTGGTGGGCATCACCACCGGCGGTGCCTGGCTGGCCGGGCAGCTGCATGCCGACCTGAAGATGCCCGGCGATGCCGGTGTGTTGTCGTCGGCGTTGCACCGGGATGATTTCGCCCAGCGAGGCCTGTCGGCCCGCGCGCCGACAAAGCTCGACTTCGACGTCAATGGCGCCCACATCATCGTCATCGACGATGTGCTCTACACCGGTCGCACGATACGCGCCGTCGTCAACGAGCTGTTCGATTTCGGCCGGCCGGCCGACGTCAAGCTGGCGGTACTGATCGAACGCAATGGCCGCCAGCTGCCGATCGAGGCCAACTTTGCGGCGGCCCATGTGCAACTGCCGGCAAGCCATACGGTGGCGCTGCGCCGCAACGACAGTGGCCGCCTGTCGGTCGTGATCGAGGAGCGCCGGTGATGCCTGTATTGCCGAGCCGCAGACAAGCCCCCCTTTGACCAGAAAGTCCGCCACGTGCTGTACCGACGAAATCCCCAGCTCAACAAGAACGGCGAATTGGTCCACCTGCTGTCGATCGAGGGGCTGCCCGCCAGCATCCTGCGCCAGGTGCTGGACACGGCCGAGAGTTTTGTCAGCGTCAGCGACCGCGAGGTCAAGAAGGTGCCCCTGTTGCGTGGGCGCAGCGTGTTCAATCTGTTCTTCGAGAACTCGACGCGGACCCGCACCACCTTCGAGATTGCCGCCAAGCGCCTGAGTGCCGACGTCATCAACCTGGACATCGCGCGCTCGTCGGCGTCCAAGGGCGAATCGCTGCTCGACACCATCGCCAATCTCAGCGCCATGGCGGCCGACATCTTTGTCGTGCGGCACAGCGAGTCGGGCGCGCCGTACCTGATCGCCAAGCATGTGGCGCCGCATGTGCATGTGATCAATGCCGGTGACGGTCGGCATTCGCACCCGACCCAGGGGCTGCTGGACATGTTCACCATCCGGCACTACAAGAAGGATTTTTCCAACCTCACGGTGGCCATCGTCGGCGATGTGCTGCACTCGCGCGTGGCGCGCTCCGACATCCATGCGCTGACCACGCTCGGATGTGCCGAGGTGCGGGTGGTCGGACCCAAGACGCTGGTGCCGGCCGATCTGGCACAGATGGGCGTGCGGGTCTGCCACACATTGGCCGAAGGTATCCGCGACTGCGATGTCGTGATCATGTTGCGGCTGCAGAACGAACGCATGAGTGGTGCGCTGCTGCCGTCGGCGCAGGAGTTCTTCATGAGCTTCGGCCTCACGCGCGAGAAGCTGCAACTGGCCAAGCCCGATGCCATCGTCATGCATCCGGGGCCGATCAACCGGGGCGTCGAAATCGACTCGGCGGTGGTCGACGGCGCGCAGAGCGTGATCCTGCCGCAGGTGACCTTCGGCATCGCGGTACGCATGGCGGTGATGAGCCTGGTGGCGGGCAACGAAGCGACACCCTGAGGCGCACACAAGCGGGACGACAAGGCATGAAGATATTGATCAAGGGCGGCAGGGTCATCGATCCGGCCAGCGGGACCGACCAGATAGCCGACGTGGCCGTCGCGGCCGGGCATATTCTCGCCGTGGGCCGGATACCGGCGGACTTTCACCCCGGAAAAACCATCGACGCCAGCGGCTGTATCGTCGCCCCGGGGCTGGTCGACCTGGCCGTGCGTCTGCGCGAGCCTGGCCATGAACACGCCAACACCTTGCAATCGGAAATGGCGGCGGCGGTGGCCGGCGGTGTCACCAGCCTGGTCTGTCCGCCAGATACCGACCCGGTGCTCGACGAGCCGGGCCTGGTCGAGATGCTCAAGTTCCGCTCCGAACGGCTGCACCAGTCGCGTGTGTATCCGCTCGGCGCACTGACGCGCGGCCTCAAGGGCGAGGTGCTGACCGAGATGGTCGAACTCACGCAGGCCGGATGTATCGGTTTCGGCCAGGCCGATGTGCCGCTGCCCAGCGTGCTGGTTCTGTTGCGGGCGCTGCAGTATGCCAGCACCTTTGGTTATTGCGTCTGGCTGCGGCCGCAGGACCGCGATCTGGGCACCGGTGTCGTGGCCAGCGGGCCGCTGGCCACACGGCTGGGACTGGCGGGCATTCCGGTAGCCGCCGAGACGATTGCGCTGTTCACCATCATCGAACTGATGCGCTCGAGCGGCGCGCGGGTGCATCTGTGCCGCATCAGCAGCGCCGCCGGGCTGGAACTGGTGCGCCAGGCCAAACGCGAGGGCTTGCCGCTGACCTGTGATGTCAGCATCAACTCCCTGCATCTGGTGGACACCGACATCGGCTACTTCGACAGCCGCTCGCACCTGATCCCGCCGCTGCGCCAGCAACGCGACCGCGATGCATTGCGCCTGGGCCTGGCCGACGGAACCATCGATGCGCTGGTGTCGGACCACAGCCCGGTCGACGACGACGAAAAGACGCTGCCGTTTGCCGAAAGCGAACCGGGCGCCAGCGGCGTCGAGTTGTTGCTGGGGCTGGCGCTCAAATGGGCGGACGAGGCTGGTGTGCCCCTGCAGCGCGCGCTGGCGGTGGTGACCAGCGAACCGGCGCGTATTCTGGCGACCTCCGCCGGGTCGCTGTCGTCGGGTGCGGGTCGTCTGTTGGTCGGAGGCGTCGCCGACCTGTGCGTGTTCGATCCGCAGCAGGAATGGGCCATCAACGCGCAGAGTCTGCGCAGCCAGGGCAAACACACGCCGTTCTCGGGGTATGCCTTGCAAGCCAAGGTGCGCGCTACGCTGGTTGGCGGTTTTCTCGCGTTCGACGCGTGAATTCGCTGCGGGCCTGCGGGCGCGCTGTGCGGGTACTGGCGCACATGTTCGGCGGCCTGGCCACCATCATGTTCCGCTTTCCGCAACTGGTGCAGGCACAGCGCGATCTGCGGGTGCAGGCCTGGGCCAGCGAGATGCTGGCCCGGCTGGGTGTGCGGCTGGTCGTGCACGGAACGCCGCCGCAGGCAGGGCCGGTGCTGCTGGTGTCCAACCATATCTCCTGGCTCGACATCGTGGTGCTGCATGCGGCCCGGCATTGCCGCTTCGTGTCCAAGTCCGACGTCCAGGACTGGCCGCTGATCGGTCGGCTGGCCACCGGTGCCGGTACCCTGTATGTCGAGCGCCGCTCGCGCCGCGATGCGATGCGGGTCGTCCACGCGATGGCGCAGGCGCTGCGCGACGGCGAGATCCTGGCCATATTCCCGGAGGGAACCACCGGCGATGGTGAGGTCTTGTTGCCTTTCCATGCCAATTTGCTGCAAGCCGCCATTTCCACCAACGTGCCGGTGCAACCGGTGGCGCTGCGTTTTGTCGACGGGCAGGGCCAGACCACGCAGTCTGCGAGTTATGTCGGTGATGAGTCTCTCGTCGGTTCGTTGTGGCGAACCTTGTGTGCACCGGGCGTCGTGGCCCACGTGCGTTTCGGCACGGCCGAGTCGGCACAGGGGCGGGACCGGCGTGGCTGGGCGCAGGACTTGTGGACCGAAGTCGACCGGCTGCGCAAGAGCTGAGCGGCGCTGTCAGCGCCAGGCGAATTCCGGCTGGCCGAAATGGGCCACCCGGGTCGGGCGTCCGAGCAGACAGACCTCGCGGAACTGGTACAAGGCAGCTGCAGTCGGCGCGGCAATCCAGCGGTCTCCGACCGGCATGCGCAGCACCGGGTGCGGCTGGTCCGGCACATGCTCGAGCAGGGGTGCGTCGGCGCGCAGGAATTCTGCCAGCGTGATGCGGTGAATGGACGCGACCTCGTCCGCATTGGGCGCCATGGTACGGGCCGCATCGGCCCACAACACGACCGGAGTGATGATGAAGCCCGAGCGTGTCGCATAGTCGTCCAGTCGGCCCAGCACCGCCTCGGGCGGCAGCGACAGACCCACTTCTTCGCGCAGTTCGCGCAAGGCGGCCTGTTCCGGGGATTCCCCGACCTCGGTGCGGCCGCCGGGCAGGGCCCATTGGTTGGCATGGTGGCGCAGGTGCAAGGCACGGCGGGTCAGCACCAGCGCCGCCTGCGTGCTCCAATGCGTGTATGCGGGCAGGCTGCCCACCTGCGCGCCGGGGCCTTCTTCGGTGACGACCAGCGCCACGGCAGCGCGGCCCCTTGGCGCATCGGTGTCGGGCAGGCAATGAACCGCGAAGCCCTGCAATGCACCGCCGATCGATTGCCGCAGCGCGTCATCGTGGAGCATGGTGGGTGCGCTTGCGCCGCGAGCGTCGTGTGTGCCCCACTGCGCGGGTGCCTACCAGCTGTTGCGCAGTTCGCGCAGCTTGACGAAAACCGTGCGGGCGTCCGGATTTGCCGGCAGGTCGGGAAACCGTTCGCGCAGCCGTGCGATCACCGACGCGTTGCCCAGGCGAAAGAAGGTGTTGAACTGCTTCTCGTCGGCCAGCGTGGTCACCATCGACGTGGCCGGATCATGGTCGGTGACGGCGGGCAGCAAGGTCTTTGCCGCCGTGTTGTCAGGCTCGCGGTCGAGCGTGAACTTCAGGTTGTTCTCGATGTAGTCATGGCCGGGGTAGACCTGCGTGTTGTCCGGTAGCAGCGCCAGCTGTTCGGCGAAGCTGGCGTACATCAGCAACGGGTCGCCGCCGTTGTGGCAGTTGCCGGCGCCGGCATTGAACAAGGTGTCGCCCGAGAACAGCGCCGGCTGCTCGGTGTGCGAGCGCAGGCATATATGGCACATGGTATGACCCGGGGTGTCCAGGCATTCGAGCTCGACCGTCTTGCCGACCTTGATCACGTCGCCGGCCTTGACGCCGCGGTCCATGCCGGCGATCTTGCCGCCTGCCTTGTGGTGCGCGATCACCTTGGCGCCGGTGGCCGCGACGATGGCGTCATTGCCACCGGTATGGTCATGGTGCTCGTGGGTGTTGAGCAGTTGCGTGATCTGCCAGCCGCGCACCTTGGCCGCGCTGAGGCACTTCTCGTGGTCCAGCGGGTCGATGGCCAGTGCCTCGCCGGTCTCGGCACAGGCGATCAGGTAGTTGTAGTTGCGGTAGTTGTTGCCGGTCCAGATGCGTTCGACGATCACGATGGGTTTCCTCCGAGAAATTGGGTTCTGCGAACCATTGTAGGAAGCCCGGGTCCTGGCCGCGATGACGGCATCAGGCGCGGGGATCGCCGGCGACACGGCCTTGATCCGCGGGGGCCATCGGCGAACGCGCAAGGCCTACTCGATCACATTGCCCGGGTTGCTGTATTACTGCGGTACCGATCGCAGCAAGGCCGGGTAATAACGCAGCAGCGTCAGCGTGCGCGCGATGTAGTTCACGTACAGCGC
>Ga0073904_10000370_pt1 | contig 31883 bp, 20 predicted proteins | sample KloWWTrecipitate_FD_66668 | JGI IMG/M metagenome (GOLD analysis project Ga0073904, IMG submission 66668) | Active sludge microbial communities from Klosterneuburg, Austria, studying microevolution and ecology of nitrifiers - Klosterneuburg... | ecosystem: Engineered > WWTP > Aerobic digester >... | reverse complement strand
TCAACAGTCAGTGGGACATCCCCGTACGGGCAGGCGTATGCGGGTACTCAGAATCTCCAGTCCATCTGGCTCACACTACCTGTCACAATTCCCGCATCGGCGACGGATCTGCGGATCACGATTACCCTTCCGCCAGACACGAATCCAGGGTACACCGCGACCTGGCTGGAGATTGACCGAACGCAGATGAGCGGCGTCCAGCTCGGCGCTCCAAATCTTCGCGACGTCCATGAGCCGAACACGACCATTCCGGACCGGATGGAGTACATCAGCCTCGGACAGCGTGATGGTGCCAGCGGCTTGACCGAAGTGTGGGGAAGCCTGGCGTTCTCGGGGACACCGGACCGGCAGGTGTCCAGCGTGTTCCTCGACGTCAAGAACGCGACGAACGGAGCCGTCAGGGTCAGCGTCCCGCTCCATCCGACGGTGACTGGCCTGCTGAATGTGCCGTTTCCAGGAACCGGCCTGTTGTCCACTGGTGTAAGTCGCCGGCTGTTCGAGTTTACCGATCCGCAGATGCAAGTGTTTACGGCCGGCGACGAGGAGCGGCTCACTCTGTCGATTCGGGCCACGGACAGCAGCGGCGCGGCGATCGTGGTCGCCGGCGACAACGCAAAGGCAGTGACGAAGCTGACGGACATCCGCCAAGGCATCGCCAGGTATTCTCTGCGCGATACGCTGCAGTGCCTGCGAGAAAACGGCAGCGCTCTGCCGTGGCCGTGCCGCGGCGACGCCTGGGGACGCCCGAAGGTCCAAGCAGCGCTACTGGCGGCGAGCAACGCACTCGCGGTGCAGGGGCCGAATGCCATCACGCTGCAAGTGAACGACATCAGCAACATCAACGGGGGACGTTTCCCGACGCATACTAGCCATATGAGGGGCACGCATCTGGATCTCGATATCAGCGGATACGACAATCTTGACGCTGCTGTAGCTCGTCGAGTCGTTCAAGTGGCTCAAGCGCTTGCGACCGCGGCGACGAATGAGGGGATCACGCTCACGAGAATCTTGGTGTCGTATCAGACCGGAGGTGCGTTCGCCGAGGAACTCGCGGGCCTCCAGATCAATGGGCAGCCTGCAACGCTTATCATTCGGCAGGACATAAGCACGGTGCACGATGACCACTTCCATGCAGAATTCAACGCTCCGCTGCCGTAGCCGCCTGAGTGCCGGACTCATCGCGATGCTGAGCCTGGCCGTACTGCCTTTTGAAGCGGGTGCCCAGGAGCGCTTCGCCTTCGAGCCGGTTGACGAAGCGGTGAGTGAGCCAGCGCTCTATGCCTCAAGGGCAGCGCTGCTTGAAGCGCTACGTCGGAGAGACAAGATAGCGTTAGACCGCTGGCTATTCGACAGCCTCAACGGCTCAGGGACCGAGCGCGCCATAATTTTGGCGCGGCTTGCGATCGGCGCCGAGGCGGCTGAGTCCCTGGCAGACCTGCTAACCCACGGCGGCAAGTTCGTGGACCAGGCACGCACGGAGTTCTGCGCGCCGTACTGGTCCCGATGGCCCGAGCTGGCGAGCCTGCCACCTCACCTCGCCTTCGAGGGCCTGCCGTGGGTCGTGATCGTGCCAGACGCCGTGGTTCGGAGCGCGCCAAGGGCGGACGGGCGAGAGCTTGGGCGGCTGTCGCTTGAGCTGGTGCAAGTGCTGCCGGCAGAGCAAGCAGATGCGGCGGGCCAATTTGTCGCGGTGACCTACCGTGGAAACAGGGGCTACGTGCTGCGTAGTGATGTGCGTGAGATCGAGGGCGCCGGAAAGGCCTGCTTTCGTGCTCGAGGCGATGGATGGTATCTCGCCACGTTCAAGTAGCGTGGAGGAGGAGATTTCATGACGACCGTGGTTGGTGTGTTGCTGCTGACGCAGTTGCTGGTGGCCGAGCTTGCTGACAGCCGGTCTGCAGCACTGGAGCTGGTTGAGTGCGCGTCGAGCGAGGCGTTGGCGGACCAAGGCCTGCTGGCCACCGAGAACGACGGCGCCCCGGATGGCCTGCCCCCTACGGCGTTCCTCTACCGCGGCAGCGGCAGCGTGAATATGTTCGCTCCTCGCTTGCAGCCGTCAGCAGAACGGTGCGTATCCATCGGACGGGCAACGCTGCAGGCCAAGCGGGTGACCGCGAGGCTGCCGCGAGAATGCGCCCCTCAGGAGACAGTGGTCGTGTCTGACCTAGCGCTGATCCAGCTCGATCGGCCGATCAGCCGTGCAACGGGCGTCGTCATCGTGAGACAGTCAGGCGTAGAGATCGGTCGCGTCATTGCAGCGTCGGCCGGCTTCGCCCTGGTGAGTGGGGCGGGCGCCGTCACTGAGAAGCTTCTGCGGGGGACAGTGCCCGCGGATGTGCGGGAGTATCTCAATGGTGGAGGCGTACAGCTCGTCGGTGACGCCCCTGAGGGTGATGAGTTCGTCGTCGCCGACGAAGCGGGCGTGGACGGCGATACAGCGCGAGTGCCTGTCGGATCGCGGACGATGCGGCGGCGCGCACTGGCCAAGTTCTCGCTGTTGACGGAAAGCTGCGTGCCTTAGCGCGGAGGACCAATAGAGCCCCGCCCGGGCGTGAATCGAAAGTGGGCGTGATCCGATCTGGTGGACGGATTTAGTTTGACGTCTCTGCTACAGATAGCCCGCCCGTCGCTTCAAACTTGAGACGGTCGTCGGCTCGGCCCCCTTCAGGGCGGGCGCCGGCAAGAGGACGTGCCGTCCTGACCGCCTCATCCGAGCGGAGCCCGCGGCCGGTCGCCGCTGACGCCAGGTATTCGTGACGGGGGGCGTGGCCGTCGTCTCCACCACGTCTCCAAAACTCCGGTGGAATCCCGAGGAACGGTGAGTACTGCTGCGGACAACCCGATGCCCGCAAGCCGCTAGGACTCAAAGCCTTATCGCCAGAAGTCGCGCGCCATCAATCATTTAGAAAGACGCGTTCTTAGAATTCGAATCCCTGCCTCACCGCCAACCCCTCGCCGGCGCTTCAGTCCCGGCGACTCGCGACGGCTTCAGTCACCGCGCCGCGTGACCGGCACGCCGCGCCTGATCTGGACAATCTCAATCCCCTCTTCTGTACCGTTTCGCGCTGCCATACGCGTCCCATGCGCGGTCCCTTCCCTTGCGCGGGCCGGCACGGCGCCGATACGCTGGTCTAGCTTGCCAGCGCTTCCTTCTCTTGTGGCAAACCGCCTCTGTTGGTACGGGGCGCGTGAGGAAGTGGCGAAGCTCGGCACGTGGATTCAGATGCACGGGACGCAGATGACGCAGTTGGGGCGTGGACCGCAGATGCCGCAGACGACACAGGTGGCACGGGAGCCGCAGATGACGCAGATGGTTCCGGGTGGGGGCGTTGCGCGGGGCCGAGCGGCCCTCCGCCTGCTCTGGACGACCGTCGCGGTCGTGGTGCTCGCCACCCCGGCGTGGGCGCAGGCCGTGCCATTCGAGTACCGCCTGTCGTTTCCCGCCCCCGAGCACCGGTGGATGCAGGTCGAGGCGCGCTTCGGCGGTCTGCCGCCGGGCACGGCGGAGATTCGGATGAGTCGGACCTCGCCCGGGCGCTATGCGCTGCACGAGTTCGCGAAGAACGTCTATGACGTGCATGTCACCGACGGCGCCGGCCGGGCGCTCGAGCCAGCGCGGCCGAACCTGCATCAGTGGAACGTGTCGGGGCACGACGGCACGGTCGTCGTCTCCTACAAGGTGTTCGGCGATCGCACCGACGGCACCTATCTGAGTGTCGATGCGGCGCACGCGCACATGAACATGCCCGCGACGGTGATGTTCGTGCGCGGCCAGCTCGATCGGCCGGCGCGGGTGACCTTCGTGCAACCGGCCGGGCGGCCGTGGCGCGTCGCCACGCAACTGTTCGCCACCGCAACCCCCTTCGTGTTCACGGCGCCCAACATCCACTACCTGATGGACAGCCCGGCGGAGTTCAGTGCCTACACGCTCCGCACTTTCACCGTGGACAACTCGGGCCCCGACGCCCCGGCGCCCACATTCTGGATCGCGCTGCACCACGACGGCACCGACGCCGATGCCGACGCGTACGCCCGCGACGTGGAGAAGACCGTTCGCGAGGCGATGAAGGTGTTCGGTGAGCTGCCGCGATTCGACGCGGGCGCCTACACGTTTCTCGCCGATTACCTGCCGTGGGCCGACGGCGACGGCATGGAGCACCGCGACAGCACGGTGCTGACCAGCCGCGGCGCGCTCCGCAACCCGGCGCAGCGCATGGGACTGCTCGGCACCGTGTCGCACGAGTTCTTCCACACCTGGAACATGGAGCGGCTGCGCTCGAAGGGCCTCGAGCCGTTCAACTACGAAGAGGCCAACATGTCGGACGAGCTGTGGTTCGGCGAGGGCTTCACCAACTACTACGACGGGCTCATCCTGGAGCGTGCGGGGCTGATGACGACCGAGGCGCTCCTCGGCGATTTCGCCGGCATCATCAACACAGTGACGCTCAGCCCGGGCCGCCAGATCCGCTCGGCCGTGGAGATGAGCCGGCTGGCGCCATTTGTCGACGCGGCCGCCTCCATCGATCGCACGGCGTGGCCCAACCTCTTCATCTCGTACTACACGTACGGATCGGCCATTGCCCTGGGGCTCGACCTGAGCCTGCGCGACCGTACCGATGGCAGGGTCACGCTCGACGCCTACATGCGCGCGCTCTGGCGCAGGTTCGGGCGCAGCGCGAACGGCACGCCCGGAATGGTGCCGACGGCCTACACGATTCTGGACCTCGAGAACACGCTGGCGGAAGTGGCCGGCGACGCCGCGTTCGCACACGAGTTCTTCGAGCGCGAGGTCAAGGGCCGCGATCTCGTGGACTACGCGACGCTGATGATGCGTGCCGGGCTCGTGGTCCGTCGCCGCGCGGCGGGGAAGGCCTGGCTGGGCGACGTGCCACTGCAGGTGGGCGCGGGTGGCGCGCGTGTGACTGCCCTGGTGCCCTTCGACTCGCCGCTCTACAAGGCCGGCGTTGCGCAGGACGACGCCCTGGTGAGCCTGGGTGGCACGGATCTGACGCAGCAATCGCAGATCGACGACGTGCTGGGTCGCCACACGCCGGGTGAAGCTGTTCCCCTCCGCTTCGTGCGCCGCGGTGGCGAGCGCGTGGAGACCACGGTGACGCTCGAAGAAGACCCGCGCGTCGAGATCGTCCCGGTCGAGCAGGCAGGCGGGACGCTGTCGCCCGAGCAGCGCCGCTTCCGCGACGCGTGGCTGGTCGGCAGGAATTGAGGGTCTGACGATGGGCGCTCAGGGGCGGCGCCTGTCGCGTCACCTTCTGGCCTTTCGAGAGCGTCGCTACAATATCCCGATGGTGCGCACTTCCTTCGGCGCGTTCGCGGGCGCCCTCCTTCTCGCGATCCTGACGGGCCCCGCGGGCGCGCAAGCGCCAGAACCCATTCGCTACACGCTGCGCTTCCCGGCCCCCCAGACGCACTACGTCGAGGTCGAGGCCGTCTATCCCACGCGGCGCCAGCCCTCCATCGAGGTCTACATGGCCGTGTGGACACCGGGGTCGTATCTCGTGCGCGAGTACGAGCGGCAGGTGGAGAACGTGTCGGCCGCGGCCGGCGCGACCGGCCTGACGGTGGAGAAGTCGCGGAAGAACCGCTGGCGGATCGCGACTGGCGGGGCGCCCGAGGTGACCGTACGCTACCGCGTCTACTCGCGCGAGATGACGGTGCGGAACAACTGGGTTGAAGCCGGCTTTGCCATGTTGAACGGGGCGCCGACGTTCCTCACCCTGGTCGAGCGCGAACCGCGGCCGCACGAGGTGCGCCTCGAGCTGCCGGCCGGCTGGACGGGCACGGCCACCGCGCTCGTGCCCGTGCCCGGCGCCGCTCACGTCTATCGCGCGGCGGACTTCGACACGCTGGTGGATAGTCCCATCATCGCCGGCACCCCCGTGACGCGCGAGTTCACGGTGGAGGGCACGCGTCATGTGCTGGCGCTGGAAGGCGATCCCGCGTTCTTCGACGCGGATCGCGCGGTGCCCGACGTCCAGAAGATCGTCCAGGCGAGCCGCGCCGTGATGGGGCCGTTCCTGTACCCGCACTACTACTTCCTGAACATGGTGGTGGATGCGGGCGGCGGGCTCGAGCACAAGAACAGCTTTCTCACCATGTCGAGCCGCTTTGCCACCCGTACCCGGCGGGCCTATCTCAGCTGGCTGTCGCTGGTCGCCCACGAGTACTTCCACAACTGGAACGTCAAGCGCCTCCGCCCGCTGGAGCTCGGGCCATTCGACTACGAGACCGAGAACTACGTGAAGACGCTCTGGGTGGCCGAGGGCTTCACGGATTACTACGCCGACCTGCTGGTCCGCCGCGCGGGCCTCTCGTCGCTCGACGAGTACTTCGACGGGTTGTCGAACCAGGTGGAGGCCGTGCAGAACACTCCGGGACGCCTGGTGTCGCCGGTCGACAGGGCGTCGTACGATACGTGGATCAAGCAGTACCGCCCCGACGAGAACACGCCGAACACCACCATCGACTACTATCCCAAGGGCGCGGTGATTGCCTTTCTCCTCGACGCGAAGATCCGCAAGGCCACCGGCGGCGCCCGCTCCATCGACGATGGAATGCGCCTGGCCCTGCAGCGCTACGGAGGCGAGCACGGCTACACACCGGCGCAGTTCTATCAGGTGATGAGCGAAGTGGCCGGTGTCGACTTATCGGTCTTCTTCCGTTCGGCCGCCGAATCCACGGATGAACTCGACTACGCCGAGGCGCTCGACTACTACGGGCTCCGGTTCCGTCCGGTGGACACGCGCAATGCCCGCGCCTTTCTCGGCGCCACGACCCGCAACGACGACGGCCGGCTCCTGGTGACGGGCATCCGCCGCGGTACGCCGGCCATCGAGGCCGGCCTCGACGTGGGTGACGAGATCCTCGCCATCGACGACGTGCGGGTGCGCCCGGATGGTCTCTCGACCCGCCTCGAGCAGTACAAGCCCGGGGATCGCATCCAGGTGCTGGTGGCCCGCCGCGACACGCTGCGTCGCCTCGCCGTCTCCCTTGGACCCGACCCCGGGCGAGCATGGCGACTCGAGCTGCGCTCCGACGCCACGCCCGAACAGAAGGCGCGCACCCTGGCCTGGCTGGGGCAGTAGAGAATCAACCGACGGGACCATGCCGGGCTGGCCAACCTTTCTTCCGCCCAATCCGTCTACAGTGAGCATGCTCAGCAGCCCGTGGTGGAAGTGGTGCCGGCATTCGGCCGGCGCTGCATCCCGCCTCGCTTCGTTGCTCCTCCTTCGAATATGGCCCGATATTCTCAGTCGTCGCGCCTTGCGATCCGGGCGCATCTCCGCCCTCGGTGCTACGCCACCACTTCCACCACGGACTGCTACGGCCTTGCGTCGGGGGCTTTTGGGGGCGGCGCTGACCTTCGGCGCCGTCACGGTCCCGGTGCAGGCCGCGGATCGTGTCCCTGCGCTGGCGGTTGCGAGTGTCCAGGCGGTGGCGGTGCAGGCGGGGGAACCGATCGTGATCGATGGGCGGCTCGACGAGCGGACGTGGGAGGAAGCGCCGCGAATTCGGGAGTTCATCCAGCGCGAGCCGGCCGAGGGCCGGCCGCCCAGCTACGCGACCGAGGCCCGCGTGGCGTATGACGCCTCGGCCCTGTATGTCGGCATCCGCGCGTTCGATTCCGAGCCCGATCGCATCGTTGGCATCCTGACCCGCCGCGATCAATCGTCGCCTTCCGACTGGCTGAAGGTCGTGGTGGATTCCTATTTCGATCACCGGTCGGCCTACGAGTTCGCCGTCAACCCGGTGGGTGTGAAGCGCGATCGCTACTACTACAACGACGGGCCGAGCGACGAGAGCTGGGATGCCGTGTGGGACGTGCAGGTGGCGCGCGACACCGACGGCTGGCAGGCGGAGTTCCGGATCCCCTTCTCGCAACTCCGGTTTCACGGCTCCGCCGGCGGGCCCGTCGGCTTCGCGGTGATTCGCGAGATCGGGCGGTTGAACGAAGTGTCCACGTGGCCGCTCCTGTCGCGCAATGCCAACGGCTTCGTGTCGCAGTTCGCCGAGTTGCAGGGCATCAGGCTCGGCGGCACGCCGCAGCGGCTCGAGCTGATGCCGTACACCGTGGGCAAGGTGCTGACGCACCCGATCGCGGCGGGCAATACCCTCGCGCATTCTCCAGACCCGGACGGGGCGGTGGGACTGGACCTCAAGTACGCCGTCACGCCGGGCCTGACGCTCACGGCCACCGCGAACCCTGACTTCGGCCAGGTGGAGGCCGACCCCGCGATTGTGAACCTGGACGCCTTCGAGGCGTTCTTCTCCGAGCGCCGACCGTTCTTCGTGGAGGGCTCTGGCACCTTCCGCTTCAACCTGGACTGCAACGACGGCAACTGCACCGGGCTCTTCTACTCGCGGCGGATCGGCCGCGCGCCGCAGGGCTCGGCCGATGCCGGAGACGACGAGTTCTCGTGGACGCCCGAGTCGGCCACGATCATCGGCGCGGCGAAGCTGGCCGGCCGCATGGGCCAGTTCTCCGTCGGCGCACTCACCGCGGTCACGGGACGGGAGGAAGCCATCACGGCGGGCGCCGACGGCCTGGGCCGGCGCACGCAGGTCGTCGAGCCGGCCACTTCGTACAACGTGGTGCGCGCCCGCCGGGAATACGCCAACCAGTCGGCGCTCGGCTTCATGTTCACGTCCACCAACCGCGCCCTGACCGACGAGGTGAGCTTCCTGCCGGGGAGCGCCGTCACGGGCGGTGTGGACTACGACTGGCGGCTGTCGTCCCGCTACAACATCAACGGCTACTGGGCGGGCAGCCATCTGCACGGCAGCACCGAGGCCATCACGCGGCTGCAGGAGAACAACGTCCACTCGTTCCAGCGGCCCGACGCAAGTTACACGGCGGTAGACGAAAGCGCCACCACGCTGGGCGGGCACGCCGGGTCGGTGTCCTTCGGCAAGATTGCGGGCGAGCGGACGCGCTTCAACTCGTCTGTCGGTTACAAGAGCCCGGGCTTCGACAGCAACGATCTGGGCTTTCAGCGTCGAGCGGACGAGCGCACCGTGAGCAACTGGTTCCAGTACCGGGATTTCGTGCCCGGCCGCTTCGTGCGGACCTGGAACCTCAACTTCAACCAATGGACCGGCTGGAACTTCGGCGGCGACCGGATGAACTCCGGCGGCAACATCAACACCCACTGGACGTTCGAGAACAACTACAACGTGGGCATGGGCCTGAACGTCAACGCCGCCCCGTTTCGCGACCGCGTCACGCGCGGCGGCCCCGGCGTGCGGGGCAATCCGAGCCGGGGGCTGTGGTTCTACGGCAACACCGACAATCGCCGGGCCCTGTCGTTCAACTACGACGGCTACTACGAGGCCGACGGGCAGGGCACGAGCCGGCGCAACATGAACCCGTCGCTCAACCTCCGCCCCTCTTCCGCGGTGTTGCTCTCGGCCGGCATCCGCTACGAGATCAACGACGACGACGCCCAGTGGGTGGCCAACGAAGACGACGATGGAGGCACTACGCACTACGTGTTCGGGCGCATCGAGCAGAAGACGGTGGCGATGACGCTGCGCTTCAACTACACGATGACGCCCGATTTGTCGCTGCAGGTCTACGCCGAGCCATTCGTGTCGGCGGGCGCCTATTCGAACTTCCGCGAACTGGCGAATCCCCGCGCCGCAGCCTACGCGGATCGCTACCGGCCCTACACCTACACCGACGACGCCAACTTCAACATCCGTTCGTTCCGGACGACCAACGTGCTGCGCTGGGAGTACAAGCCGGGCTCGCAGTTCTTCCTGGTGTGGCAGCAAGGGCGCAGCGACACGATCAGCGACTACGGGCGCTTTGAGTTCAATCGCGACTTCGGCGGGCTCTTCTCTTCGCCCTCGCGCAACACCTTCCTGGTGAAGTTCACGTACTGGCTGAACATGTGAGTGTGCCTGAGTGCTATGCTCGCCACGTGTCGGTGAAGCAGAACCTTCGCGACTTCGTGCACGGCCTCGCCTACGGACAGTACGAGCGCGAGTTGCGGAGGCAGGCCAACGAGCTCAACGATCTCTTCCTGCTGCTCTGCTACATGGAAGTCATGGGGCTGCCGAACCCGGCCACCCTCTACCTGCTCGACATCTATCCCTACCTGCTCGACCAGTTCCACCTCTGGCACCGCCGCATGGGCATGGATCGGTCGCCGCTTGGCAACCTGCCCTGCTGCTGATGGGCGACGCGAGCCGGCTGCTCGACAGGAAGGTCCTGTTCTTCGGGGGCAAGGGCGGAGTCGGAAAGACGACCTGCGCGTCGGCCACGGCCCTGGCGGCCAGCCGCGCGGGCCGGCGCGTGCTGCTCGTGTCCACCGACCCGGCCCACAATACGGCCGACATCCTCGGTCGGCCGGTCGGTCCCGACATCGTGGAGGTGCAGCCGCACCTGCACGCGGTCGAAGTCGACGCCGCCCGCGAGGCCGCCCGCTACGTGGACGAGGTGAAGGATCGCATCAAGAGCCTGTTCGGTCACCAGATTCTGAAGGAGGCGAACCGCCAGATCGACCTCGCCGCGAGCATGCCAGCCGCCGAGGAAGTGGCGCTCTTCGACCGCATCGGGTCGCTCATCCGCGGCGAGGACGACCGCTTCGACCTCATCGTCTTCGACACCGCGCCCACCGGACACACGCTGCGGCTCATCCGGATGCCCGAGCTGATGGAAGGGTGGATTCGCGCGCTGTCGCGCTCGCGGCGCGCGATGCTGGGCGTCGACCAGGACGAGGGCAGCGACCCGATCATGCGATCGCTGTCGGAGCGGCTCGAGGGGCTGCGCGAGTTCCGTGCGCACCTGGTCAGTCCGCGGGTGACGGCCTTCGTGCTGGTGCTCGTGGCCGAGCGGCTGCCCATCGAGGAAACCTCGCGCGCGCTGGGGCAGCTCGAGGACGCCGGCGTCCTCGTTGGAGCGCTCGTCATCAATCGGGTGCTGCCGGCGACCAGCCCCGACCCGTTCCTGGTGGCCCGCCAGGCGCAGGAGCAGGTGTACCTGGATGAAATCGACCGCCGGTTCGCCGCGGTGCCGCGGCTGCGAGTCCCCCAGCTTCCCAGGGACGTTTGCGGCATCGAAACTCTCGAGACCATTGCCGGGGCCCTCTTCGGCTGAGCGACACTCGCGCTCATCGGCTCGCTGGACGGGGCGGCGCTCGCGCGTCACCGTAATTGTGAAACGCAGGGCTAACGGCAAGGCCGTGTCCGCGCGCGGCGGCTGACCATCACTCCATATGCCAGCGAGCTCCTACGGCTGAGTGGCCGAGGGAGTGGGGGCGAGTGCCGTGATGCTGTCGGTCACCGACTCCACCTTCGCGCGGGAGTAGGCGACCGGGAAGTAGCGTCCTTTCGCCCACAGGTCGAACAGGTTCCGGTAGAACGGGCTGTCGGGATTGCCGCCCTGGCCCGGGGTGTTCAAGCCGATGGAGTTGTCCCAGTTCTCGGTGTCCGCAATCAGCTTGAACGAGCCGCCGGAGGTCTGATTGTCGCCATTGCCGGTGGCGCTGACCGTGGAGCCATCGCCGCCGCGGGGAGCGGGGCCGACGTCGAGCTTCGCCCTCGTCGTGTCGTTGACGGCGTCCGACAGGGGATGCCTGATGAGGGCGTGGTGGTAAGTGTTCTGGCCCCACCGCCACTGGCTCATGTCCGGGCCGAAGCGCTTGGTCAGCTCCGCGACGGCCTCGTCCAGGCTGCGCGCGACCAGTTGGTCGCGACCGGCCGTCGGCTCGGCCCCGAACCGTCCGTCGGGCGCGTACAGCCAGTCGATGACGCGCTTGGTGGAGATGCCCGTGCCCACGGCGCGTGCGGCGGACGGCACCATCACCTCGCGTACGTTGGTCAGCAGTCGCCGCTGCCACATCGCATAGATGCCGGCCGGGACCGAACCCTTCTCCATGATGAAATCCCAGCCCACCACCGCATCGCGCGCCTGAGCGGAGGCGGCATTCGGCAGCGGCAGATCCTTCAACAGTGGCACCAGCGCGCGCGCGGGAATCGACAGGTCGTCGTTCTGCAGCCGCGCCATTTCGGCCACGCTGAACAGCCGGCCCGAGCCCAGCACTTCGGTGATCCGGGAGGCGCGATACGGATCGGCCCACGTGTAGTGCACGGCTTCCGGATACGGGTAGTCGTTCGGGAAGAGGTAGTGGTTGGCCGTGGCGACGAAGCCGCGTGACGGATTTACCTCGTGCGGCAGCGCCGTGATGGGCAGGTAGCCGTCCCATTCGTAGCGCCCGTCGCCCGGCACCGGGAGCAGCCCACTCCAGTTGCGGCGCAGCGGCTGGATGCCGGCGGCCTGCCAGCCGATCGTGCCCGTGCGATCGGCCCACACCATGTTCTCGGACGGCATGCGGTTGTACCCGCAGGCCTCGCGGAATTCCTCCCACGTGCGCGCCTGGTCCATCCGGAGGCTCGAGAGGTAGGGCGCCGATCCGGGCTCGAGCCACGCCGTGCGCAGCGCATAGGCCTTGCGGTTCGCGCGGTCTTCGTAGATCACCGGGCCGTGCCGCGTGTACTTCAACTCCACGGCCACGGGCTTGTCGTCCTCGACCGGAATGGTGTCGGGAACGACCCGCATCGCCTCCCAGCGACCCTGGTACCGGTACTCGTTGGGGTTGGCCGGGTTCACGTCGTACACGTAGAGGTCTTCGCTGTCGTTGCCGAAGATGGTGAGGCCCCAGGCGCCGTACTCGTTGTGCCCGATCGATACGCCGGGCAGCACCGGCTCGCCGCCGCCAATCACGTTCCAGCCCGGGCCGACCAGGTGCACCCAGTAGCGGAGGGAGGGGGCGCCCTGCGCGCGGTGCGGATCGTTGGCCATGATGGGGAACGTGCTCTGGGTACGCTCCCCACTCACCACCCAGTTGTTCGAGCCGATGTCGCGGGGGTCCACGAAGAAGTCGTCTACGGGGGCCGCGGGCAGAACGGCCGCCCGCCGGCCGGCCCGGAACTCGGCGGCCACATCCTCGGGCTGGAAGTCCACGGGTGACCTGAACGCGTAGTACAGCGCCAGCACATCGTCGGGGAAGGTCCTGGTGTCGAGTGAGGCGTCCGGCGTGAACACCGGCGTGCCGCCCTGGAAGTACATCAACTCGGCGAGCGCATCCGCGCCGATCACCTTCAGCGCGCGCATGTTCCGTGCTTCGGACGTGACGTTGTCGGCCAGGCCCTGGTGGCGCGAGATCACCACCGACGGCGTCCAGCGCCCGGGCGTGATGCCCAGCAGTGTGAATTCGAGGGGGAGCAGCGAGGGATTCTGCTCCGTTTCGGCAATGTAGGCGTTGATGCCGCGCACGAACGACTCGATGATGAGCTTGCCGCGCGGGTGGTAGTGGGCCAGCTCGGCGTCGAGATCGCCTCGGAACATGTGGAGCCGGGCACCGCGATCCCGCTCGAGCTCGCGGCGGCCGAGAATCTCGGCCACCGTGCCGGTCGCCTGCCGCCGCCACACCTCGAACTGGAACAACCGATCCTTCGCGGCCGCGTAGCCCTGCGCGAAGAAGAGGTCCGGCTCGGTCTGTGCGTAGATGTGGTTGATACCCCAGTGGTCGCGCCGGATCTCGACGGGCAGGGCGAGCCCCGAGACCGTGAGCGTTTGCGGCGCCTGACCGGAACTCGCCAGCGTCGCGGGGCCCGAGAGCACGACGAGGACGGCCAGCGCGGAATAGTGCGACAGGTTCACGGGAGGCTCCTTCTGGCCGACAGGATGCCACCGGAGCCCCATCCGTGAAAAGCGCTAATCGCGCGGTTCATCAGAGCTTCCGGACGATGGGACAGGCGCGACTCCCAGTCTCCTCGCGCAGCATGAGACAGACATGAGAGCCGCGAAATACCGCTGTATACTCGGAAAAAATGCGGTTCGCGCCCGAGTACGTCACCATTGTCCTCAACGAAAACTTCGAAGACGCCAAGGAGTTGCTGCTCACGCCGCTCATGGCCATTCACTACGCCCACCTGGTGATGCTCACCGAGTGCGGCATCGTCTCGGCGGAAGACGCCCGGGTGCTGCGGTCGTCGCTCGACGGCATTTCGCTCGACACGGTGCGCGACGTCACCTACGACGGCACCTACGAAGACCTGTTCTTCTTCATCGAGCGGCTCGTCAAGGATAGCGCCGGCGAGGACGTCGCGGGCCGCCTCCACACCGCGCGCAGCCGCAACGACATCGACATGACGATGTACCGTATGCGCCAGCGGGAATTCATCTCGGCGGTGGCCGTGGGCGTGCTCGAACTGCGCCTGGCCCTGCTGGATCTGGCGGAGCGGCACCGCGAGACGGTATTCGGGGCGCACACGCACACCCAGCCGGCCCAGCCCTCGACGATGGCCCACTACCTGCTGGCCGTGGTGGAACAGCTCGAGCGCGACACGGCGCGGCTGGCCGCGGCGTACGAATCGACCAACCGCAACCCGCTGGGAGCGTGCGCGATTACCGGCACGGGCTTTCCCATCGACCGGCTGCGGACGAGCGAGCTGCTCGGGTTCTCGGGTCCCACCGGGAATACTTACGGCAGCATCGCCACCGTGGATTACCTGCTCGAAAGCGTCGGCGCGACCAGCGTGCTGCTGATCGGTTTGGGCCGCGTCGTCCAGGACTTCCTGCTCTGGTGCACCATGGAGTTCGGGTACCTGCGGCTCGGCGAGGGGTTCGTGCAGGGCAGCAGCATCATGCCGCAGAAGCGCAACCCGGTGGCGCTCGAGCACGCGCGGGCCATTGCGAGCAAGGCGGTAGGCCAGGCGCAGGCCATTGCCACGGCCGTGCACAACACGCCGTTCGGCGACATCGTGGACACCGAGGACGACCTGCAGCCACTCGTGGCCACGATGTTCCGTGACGCGGCCCGCACCGTGACGCTCGTGGCCGCCGCCATGCGCGGCGCGGACTTCGACGTGGCGCGCCTGGCCGAACGTGCGGGCGTGGGCGGCACGACGCTCACCGAGCTGGCCGACACGCTGGTTCGGGATCACGGTCTGCCGTTTCGATCGGCGCACGCCATCGCCGCGATGCTGCTGAAGGCGCGCACCGAGGATCCGCAGGTGTCGATGGCCGAGACGCTGGAGCGGGCCTCGCAGGCGCTGCTGGGCCGGGCACTCAGCTACACGGAGGAGGATCTCGAGCGCATCATGAGCCCCCGGCACTTCGTCGAGGTGCGCACGACGCTGGGCGGCCCCGCGCCGGTGGAGACGCTGCGGGCCATCGAGGTATCGCGCGCGGAGCTCCAGCGCGATCGGACCGCATGGCAGGCGCGACGGGATCACCTGTCGGCCGCCGAGAGCCTTCTGCGCGAGCGCGTCGTCGGGTTGTAGATATGGCCCGGTACCTGCGCGTGTTCGTCGTCTGGGTTGTCACGCTGGTGGCGCTCTACATCTTTCAGATCGTCTTCGGCCGCCCCTGAGCGCTGGTTCCCGGCATGCACTGGCTCGACTGGACGATCATCGCCGTCTATCTCGTCTGGATTGTGTGGGACGGGCTGCGGCTGACGAAAAAAGCCGACAAGATCGAAGGCTACTTTCTCGCCAGCCGCAGCCTTCCGTGGTGGGCGGTGGGCCTGTCGGTGATGGCGACGCAGCTGTCGGCCATCACGATGATCGGCACGACCGGGCAGGGTTATCAGTTCGGCGTCGGGCTGCTTCAGCAGTACTACGCGCTGCCCATCGCGATGATCATCCTGGCCGTCACGCTCGTGCCGTTCTTCCACAACGCCCGGGTATTCACGGCCTACGAGTATCTCGAGCGGCGTTTCGACGGCAAGACCCGCACCTTCACCGCGCTGCTCTTCCTGCTGTCGCGCGGCATGTCCACGGGGGCGGTCATCTCGGCGCCCGCCGTGGTGTTGTCGGTCATGCTCGGAGTGAACGTCACGGCCACGTGCCTGCTCATCGGCCTGCCCACCGCCGTCTACACGATGTTCGGCGGCGTGCAGGCCGTGACGTGGACCGACGTCAAGCAGATGTACCTGATCGTGTTCGGCCTGCTCGCGGCCGTCACGGCGCTGGTCTTCGGGCTGCCCGACTCGGTTAGCCTGGGTGAGGCGCTCTCCATCGCCGGGGCCACGGGCCGTCTCCAGACGATGGACTTCAGCTTCGACGTGACCAAGAACTACACGTTCTGGTCGGGCACGCTCGGCGCGCTCTTCCTGTTCCTGTCGTACTTCGGCACCGACCAGAGCCAGGTGCAGCGCTACCTGACGGTGCGCTCGGTGGACGAGGCGCGCACCTCGCTGATGATGAGCGCCTACTGGAAGATTCCGCTCCAGGCGCTGGTGCTCCTCGTTGGCGTCCTGATGTTCCTCTTCTACATCTTCACGCCGCCGCCGATGCTGTTCAATCCGGTGCACGACCGGGAAGTGCGCGAGAGCGGGCGTTCGGCGGAGTACCGGGCGCTCGAGCAGCGGTTCGGAGAGTCGGTCGAGCGCCGCCGCCAGGCGGCGGAGGCGGCCGCGGCGATGGCGCGAGGCGGCGACGGGGCGGCAAGGGCGCTCTCCGAGGCGGCGTTCTTGAGCGCGGACGAGCAGGTGAAGGGCGTGCGGGCCGAGGCCGTGTCGCTCGTGCGCGCGGTGACCGGCGACCAGACCTACAACGACATCAACTACGTGTTTCCCACGTTCGTGATGACGCACCTGCCCATCGGCTTGGTGGGGCTGCTGATGGCGGCCATCTTCGCCGCGGCGATGTCCACGATTTCCGCGGAACTCGCCTCGCTGTCGACGGCGACGGTCATCGACTTCTACCGTCGCTTCGGCAGGGGCAAGACGGCGGAGGATCGCCAGTTGCTGATCGTGTCGCGGTTTGCCACCGCCGCCTGGGCCGTGTTCGCCTCGATAGTCGCGATTTGGGCCGTGGAGCTGGGGTCGCTCATCGAGGTGGTGAACCGCTTCGGATCGTTCTTCTACGGGTCCATCCTGGGCGTGTTCCTGCTGGCCATCGGCTGGCCGCGCGCCAACGGGACTGGTGCGTTCGTGGGCCTGCTGGCGGGCATGGGGCTGGTCGGCTACGTCGCGAGCCAGACGTCGATTGCCTTTCTCTGGCACAACCTCATTGGCGCCGTCGCCGTGTTCGTCACCGGCGTCATCGTCAGCGCGCTGACCGGCGGACGTCCGGCCGCCGCCAGGGACGCGGGCGCCTGATGGGCCGCGTGCTGCTGCTGGGACTGCTGGCCCTCATCGCGGTGCTGGCGGTATCGTGGCTGCTGGGCGAACTGCTCAGGCAGCGCAAGAGGAATTGACCAAAGAGCGATGGTCCACCGGCGATTGTCGAGCGATCGTCACAGGGCCGTCGCGCGAATCGCTCGGCCGCCACTCGCCCGAATCAGAGCCGGTCCAGTTCCTCGGTGCCGATGACCGGCTTCCACAGCAGGAGCTCGTACTGCGCCACGCCCTGCTGGTAGAAGGGGTCGCCGTCGCGGATCGCGTCGAGGTCGGCCTGCGGATGGTCGTCGGACACCCGCAGGAGGAACAGGCCGCCGTAACGCGGGTCCAGAGGGCCGGCGGCCAGCAGTCGGCCGTCGGCCTTGAGCGCCCGCAGGTACGCGCGATGCGGCTCCTGATGGACGGTCACCTCCTCGAGCGGGCGACGGTAGCGCACAATGGCGATGGCATACATGGCGATTCGTATTCTCGTTACTGGCGCCCCATTCGACAAGGAATATGACGAGACGCACGTGGGCGAGATGCTGCGAGGCTTTCAGACGCCGGGGCTGAAGCCCCGGCGCTCCGTACTGCGGCCCCGGCGCTCCGTACTGCGGCCCCGGTGCTCCGTACTGAAGCCGCACTGCGAACAGACCGCAGGAACGCCGGGACTTCAGCAAGAGCGCCGGGACTTCAATAGGAGCGCCGGGACTTCAGTCCCGGCGTCTCCCTACTCAAGAATCGGGCAGAGTATCGGATTCTAGTACAGTGCTCTGGCGATGGCCTCCCTGACCTTCCTTGGCGCCGCCGGTACCGTGACCGGCTCGCAGTACCTGCTCGAAGTGAACGACCAGCGCGTCCTGGTGGACTGCGGCATGTTCCAGGGGCTCAAGGCCCTGCGCGAGCGGAACTGGGCGCGCCTGCCCGTGCATCCGGCGTCGGTGCACGCGGTCGTGCTGACACACGCCCACCTCGATCACTCGGGCCTGCTGCCGCGCCTCGTGTCGAACGGTTTTGCTGGACGCATCTTCTGCACGGCCGGCACGTCCGACCTTTGCAAGCTGGTGCTGCCCGATGCCGCCCGTCTGCAGGAGGAAGATGCGCGGCGGGCGAACAAGGGCAGGTACTCCAAGCACACCCCCGCCCTGCCCCTCTTCACGGAGAGCGATGCGAGCGAGGCGCTCTCGCGCCTGCAGCCCTTCGGCTTCAACCGTGCCGCGCCCATCGCTCCCGGGCTGGAAGCCGACTTCATCAACGCCGGTCACCTGCTCGGTTCGGCCTACGTCCGCGTCCGGCGCTCGAACCACTCGGGTGGAACGATCTTGTTCGGCGGCGATCTCGGGCGCTACGACCGTCCGGTGCTGCCAGACCCCTCGCCCGGCGTCGAGTGCGACGTCCTGCTGCTCGAGTCCACCTACGGCAACCGACTGCACCCGCCCGAGGACGACGGCGCCCGGCTGGCCGACATCATCAACGACACCGCGAAGCGCGACGGCAAGCTCATCATCCCGTCGTTCGCGATCGGTCGCGTCGAAGAGGTGCTCTACTGGCTGAAGAGGCTCGAGGATTCGGGCCGCGTGCCGGTGCTGCCGGTGTATGTCGACAGTCCCATGGCGCTGGGCGCGCTGGAGTACTACCGGCGGCACGCCGCGGAGCTCGATCCCGACGTGCGGCCCGCGCGCGGCGAGGTCTGCGCTTTCTGCACCTCGCGGTTCTCACCGGTCGCTTCGGCGCGCGAGTCGCAGGAAGTCGTGGACCGCAAAGGGCCGGCCATCATCATCTCGGCGAGCGGAATGGCCACCGGTGGCCGCGTGCTGCACCACCTAGTCGGCGGACTGTCGGACCCGCGCAATACGGTGCTCTTCGTCGGCTTCCAGGCGGCCGGCACGCGCGGACGCGACCTCATCGAAGGGGCGCACCGCGTCAAGATGTACGGCCAGTTCATCCCGGTCCAGGCGCGCATCGACAAACTCAACGCCATGTCGGCCCACGCCGACGCGGGCGAAGTCATCCGCTGGCTCCGCACCTTTCCGAGGGCGCCGGGGATCACCTACCTGGTCCACGGCGAGCCACCCGCGCAGGAGGCCCTCAAGGCGCGTATCGAGCGCGAGCTCGGGTGGAAGGTGCACATCCCTGCCTACCGCGAACGAGTGGACGTGGCACTTTAGGGGGCGGAACCCGAGCCCTCGAACCCGAGATCCCGAGACGGAACACGTGGACCAGACCCTGACCCCCTGCGACACACGGCCCTACCTGCTGGAGCAGATCGACGACGCGGCGGTGGTGCAGCTCTATGCGGATGGCTTCGAGGCGCTGCCGACGGGGGAGAAGATCCTCGTCTGGCATCTCTACCGGGCGGCGCTGGCCGGCCGCGACATTTATTACGACCAGCGCTATCGGCACAACCTCGAGATGCGCGCGGTGCTCGAGGCCGTCATCACGCACCCGGCCGGAATCGCCGGCCACGTTCTGGCCGAGATCGTGCGCTACACGAAGCTTTTCTGGCTGAACACCGGCCCCTACCACAACCTGACCGCGCGCAAGTTCGTCCTGCGCCTTTCCGTCGAGGAGATGGCCGAGGCCGTGACCCGTGCCGGCGCCAACGGCGCCGCGTTGCCGCTCGAGCCGGGCGAAACGCCCGCAGCGATCGTGGCACGCCTGGCGCCGATGTTCTTCGACCCCACCTTCGACCCGACCGTCACCTGCAAGACGCCGGGGGAGGGCCGCGACATCCTGGCCGCCAGCGCGAACAATCTCTATCACGGCGTCACGATGGCCGATCTCGAGGGCTTCCGCGAGCAGTACCCGCTCAACTCGCGCCTCGTGAAGCGCGACGGTCGCCTCATCGAGGAGGTCTACCGCGTGGGCGGCCGGCACCACCACTGCATCGTCCGCATCGTGAGGCACCTCCGCGAGGCGGCGGCGGTGGCACCGGCCGGGCTTCGCTCGGCCCTCGAGGCGCTCGTACGGTTCTACGAAACGGGTGACGATCGGGATCGTGAGGCCTTCGACATCGCGTGGGTGCAGAACCATGACACCACCGTGGACACGATGAACGGCTTCATCGAGGTGTACATGGACCCGCGCGGCGCGAAGGGCTCGTGGGAAGGCCTGGTCTATTACAGCAACCCGGAGAAGACGGGGAAGATTCGCACCCTGGCCGCCCACGCGCAATGGTTCGAGGACCACCTGCCCGTGGACCCGCGCTTTCGGAAGCCGACGGTGCGGGGTGTGTCGGCCATGGCCATCGAGGTCGTCGTCGAAGCCGGCGATTCGGGCCCGCTCACGCCCATCGGTGTGAACCTCCCCAACGACCAGCGCATCCGCGAGCGGTACGGCAGCAAGTCCGTTTCCCTGTCGAACGCGCTCGAGGCCTACGAGCGCTCCCAGCCCGACAGCTTTCGGCAGGAATTCTCGTGGGACGAAGCCGAGGCTGACCGCGCGCGGCAATGGGCCGCGTTTGCCAGCGAGCTGACCACTGAAATCCACGAGGTGCTCGGGCACGGATCGGGGCGGATGGCCGACGGCTTGACGGGCCAGCCGCAGGACCTGCTCAAGGAGCAGTACTCCGCGCTCGAGGAATCGCGGGCGGATCTGGTGGCGCTGTACTTCGTCGCCGATCCCTACCTGGCCGCCATCGGCCTCGTCGCGTCCGAAGACCAGCCGGCGATTGTCCGAGCCGAGTACGAAGCCTACGCTCGCAACGCGCTCGTGCAGTTGCGCCGCGTGCGCGAAGGCACGTCGATCGAGGAAGACCACATGCGCAACCGGCAGGCGATCGTCCACTGGTTGCTGGCTCACACGCGCGCGATCGAGGTGCGGCGCCGCGAGGGCAAGACCTATTACGTCGTCACCGACACGGACCTGTTCCGTGGGGGCGTGGCGAAGCTGCTGGCCGAGGTGCAACGCATCAAGTCGCAGGGCGACTACCGGACGGCGCGCGACCTGTTCGATACCTACGGCGTACACTTCGATCCGGTGCTTCGCGACGAGATCGTGGCCAGGGTGGATCGCTTGAAACTGCCCTCCTACACGGGGTTCGTCATGCCGAAGCTGTCACCCGTCTACGCCGGGGACGGGACGATCGTGGACGTGACCATTTCGTATCCGGGCGATCTGACGGTGCAGATGCTGGAGTACTCGGGCGCGGCAGGAGGAGGCGTGGAGCATGGCGCGTGAGGCGGCACGGTGGGGTCGCGGCGTCCTGATCGCGGCCTGGCTGGCGGCGCCGGCTGCGGCACTGGCCCAGCCGCCGGCCTCGCGGCAGGCGCAGGAGGCGGCGCTCGAGAAGATCCTGCAGGCCGAGGATGCCCGCGACGCCGACGCCATCCGTCAGGCCATGGCGGCGGGGGCGCATCGGCGCGTCGGGATTCGCGCGCTGGGACGGCTGGAACAGCCCGAGCTGATCCGGTACGTGGCGCCTGCGCTGAGCGACGCCGTGGGCATTCGCGCCGAGGCGGCCTGGGCGCTCGCGCAACTGGCGCGGACACCAGAGGCGGTGGCCCAGGTGCAGCCGCTGCTCGTCGACCGTGCCGCGCAGGATGCCGAGTCCGGCCTGTGGGAGGTCTGGGGCGAGATGGCGGCAGCGCTCGGTCGGCTCCCGTATGCCACGGCCGAACAGGCGGCGCTGACCGAGGCGGTGCTGGCCGAACACCTGCCGGCGCCCGACTCGTTTGCCGAGCCCGAAACCTCGGCGGTCATGGGGTCGGTGCGCGGGTTGGAGGCTCTGGTCCGCGTGAGCGGTAAGGTCGCAGTGCTGCAGCCGCGCACATGGGACCGGCTCCGCTGGTCGGCCACATCGCCGCGGCCGCCCGCCGATCCGCGGTCGGCTTGGATCAGGCGGCTCGCCATGGCAGCGCTCGTGTCGGGCGGCGAGACGACGGTGTTTGTCATCGACAGCGCGCTCGCCGACCGCGACACCGAGGTGCGCCGGCTTGGCGCCGCGGCCGCGGGCGCCGATGGGCCTCTGGCCGACCGCGACCGGTTGCTGCGGCGGGCACTGACGGATGCAGACGCGCAGGTGCGTTTCGAGGCGCTCCGATCGTGGGGACGGCGGCTGCAGACCACCACCTGTGCGCCCATCCGGGCCGCCGTCAAGGATCCCGATCCCCACGTGATGCTCCAGGCCGTCGATCTGTTGGGAGCGCCCTGTCCCGAATCGGAGGGACCGCCCACCGAGCTGAACGCGCTGATCGAGACGCCGTCGATCGGCCCGCGCAACTGGCACGCGCCCGCGCATGCGTTTGTCGCGCTCGCCCGCCGAAGTCCCAACCAGGCACGGCGGTTCCTTCCGCGATTCACGACCCACCCCATCTGGCAGGTGCGGATGTACGCCGCGCGTGCGGCCGGCGCGATCGGCTCGGTTGGCGTGCTGACGGCCTTTGGCAGCGATCCCCATCCCAACGTGCGTGAGGCGGCTCTGAGCGCCCTCATCGAGGCCAAGCGCCCCGAAGCCGCGGACGCGGCCCTGGCGGCGCTTGCCAGCGACGACCACCGGCTCGTGCTCACGGCGACGCACGGGCTCACCGGGCCGGATGTGACGCCCCGGGCCGTACCGGCCCTGCTGGCGGCGCTCGTCCGGCTGACCGCCCAGGGCAAGGACACGTCGCGCGACCCGCGCATGGCCATACTGGATCGGCTGCAGGCACTGGGCAGCCGGAACCTGGCCCGGGCGCTCGACGCCTATCTGACCGACTTCGATCCGGCTGTGGCGGCCAAGGCGGCCGACATTCTCTCGGCGTGGGACGGATCGCCCCGGACACCGGCGCCGCGTCCCATGCGCGCGCCCGCACCGACGCTCGCCGCGATCGAGGAGTTGCGCGACCGGCGGCTTCGGGTGACCGTGGCCGGGCGGGGCAGCTTCGACGTCGCCCTCGACGTGGACTTCGCGCCCTTGTCCAGCGCGCGCATTGCCGGACGAGCGGGCGAAGGCTACTACAACGGCCTTACTTTCCACCGCGTGGCGCCCAATTTCGTGATCCAGGGCGGCAGCCCCGGTGCCAACGAGTACGCGGGCGACGTGCGCTTCATGCGAGACGAGGTCGGCCTGCACCGGCGCGGCACGGTGGGCATCTCGACCCGCGGCCGCGATACGGGCGATGCGCAGATCTTCGTCAACCTCGTGGACTCGCCCCGACTGGATCACCAGTACACGGTGTTCGGGACGGTGGTTGCCGGCATGGAGGTCGTGGACGGCATCCTGGAAGGTGACGTGATCGAGCGCGTCGAGCTCGTCGGTCCATGACGGCGACGCGCGCATGATGTCGTCGCGGCTGCCTTCGGATCTGTCGCCCAACGCCGTGTCGGCGGCGCTGGCGCGGCGGCGTGCTGCGAAGCAGCCCGTGATCGACCTCACCGAGTCGAACCCGACGCGCGTGGGGCTGAGCTACCCCGCGGATCTACTGGCGCCGCTGGCCGATCCGGCCGCGCTCGTCTACGACCCACAGCCGCTGGGCCTGTGGACCGCCCGGGAGGCGGTGGCCGCAGACCTCGGGCGTCATGGCCTGGCCATCGACCCTGCCGACGTCACGCTCACGGCCAGCACGAGCGAAGCCTACGCGCTGCTCTTCAAGCTGTTCTGCAATCCCGGCGACCGCGTGCTCGTGCCCCAGCCAAGCTACCCGCTGTTCGACCACCTGACGCGCCTGGAGGCCGTCGAAGCCGCGCCCTACCTGCTCGAGTATCACGGCACCTGGCGCATCGATCTGGCCTCGGTGATCCACGCGGTGACGCCACGGTCGCGCGCTATCCTGGTGGTGTCGCCGAACAACCCGACCGGGTCCTGCCTGCATCGCGACGACCTCGCCGCGCTCGTGCAGGTCTGTGCGGACCACGGCCTGGCCCTCATCGGCGACGAGGTCTTCCTCGACTACCCGCTCGATCCGGCGCCGGACGCGGCGCCGGTGCTCTCGCAGCAGGAGGTGCTCACCTGCGCCCTTGGAGGGCTGTCGAAGGCAGGCGGGCTGCCGCAGGTCAAGCTCGCGTGGATTGCATGGGGCGGCCCGGCGCCGGCGCGGACCCGCACGCTGCACGCCTATGAGATCATGGCCGACAGTTACCTGTCGGTGTCCACGCCAGTGCAGGTCGCTGCTCCGGTGCTGCTCAAGGGTTCGTCCGCCATCCGCGAGCAGCTGCTCGGGCGCGTGCGGAGAAACCTCGAGGCGCTTCGCGCGGCCTGCGCCGCGCATCCGTCCGTGACCACGCTTCGCGTCGAGGGAGGCTGGTCCGCCGTTCTGCGGGTGCCCGCGGTGCGGACGGAAGAGGAGCTGGTTGTGACGCTCGTGACGGAGGATGGCGTGCTCGTGCACCCCGGCTACTTCTTCGATTTTTCCTGCGAGGCTTTCGTGGTGGTGAGCCTCATCGTGGCGCCGTCGACGTTCGACCGGGGCATCGCGCGCGTGCTGGCGCGGGGCGGCGCGTGAGGCGCGCCAGCGGCATCAGCATGCCGTTGTTCTCGCTGGTCACCTCCCGCAGCTGGGGCCTCGGCGAGTTCCCCGACCTCGTGGACTTCGCCGCGTGGGCGAGCGGCGCCCGGCAGTCGGTGATCCAGATCCTGCCGGTGATGGAACTGCCCGACGACGAGCGATCGCCCTATTCCGCCCTCAGCTCGTTCGCCCTCGATCCCGCCTACATCGCCCTTCGCCAGGTCGTGGATTTCGAAGCCATCGGCGGCGAGTTGGCTTTCGAGGCCGAGGACCGTCTGGCGCTCGAGGACATCCGGCGGGCGGCGATCATCCCGTATCGCGAGGTGCGCCGCCTCAAGCACCGATGGCTACGGCGAGCATGGGAGCGGTTCGGCAGGCTCGAGATGGCCGCTTCGACGCCGCGTGCCCGGGCCTTCGACGACTTCTGTCGGCAGGAGGCGCCGTGGCTCGACGACTATGCCGTTTTTCGCGCCGCACTCGCCCGGCACCAGAACCGGGCGTGGTGGGACTGGCCAGACGGCTTGCGGGTCGGCGACGACGCCGCGTGTCGGGCGGCCCGGGCCGTGGCCGGCGAAGACGAAATCGGCTACCGCAAGTATCTGCAATGGGTGGCCGACACCCAGTGGCGCGAGGCACGGCGCCTCGCGTGGCCGGCGCGGCTCTTCGGCGACCTGCCGTTCATGATCAGCGCCAACAGCGCGGATGTCTGGCGGCGCCAGCCGCAGTTCCGGCTCGATGCCACTGTCGGCGCCCCACCCGACGCGTTCGCGCCCGAAGGGCAGGACTGGGGCCTGCCGCCGTGGCGGTGGCAGGCGTTCCAGGAAACGGGCTTCGAGTGGATGCGGCAGCGGGCGCGCCGGCACGCCGACCTCTTCGACGGCTATCGCATTGACCACTTGGTGGGCCTGTACCGCACCTGGATCCGACCCATGGACCGGGAGCGGCCCCCGTTCTTCGACCCCGACGACGAGCCCACGCAGCGCGCGCTGGGCGAGGCCATCATCGGCATCTTCACGGCGAGCGGCGCCGAGCTCGTCGCCGAAGACCTGGGCACGGTGCCCGCCTTCGTGCGTGAATCGATCACGGCGCTGGGCGTGCCGGGTTTCAAGGTGCTGCGCTGGGAGCGGCACGGCGACCTACCGGGCGAGCCCTTCATCGATCCGGCGACTTTCCCGGAGCTCTCGGTCGCCACGACCGGCACCCACGACATCGATCCGCTGGCGGTCGAACTCTCGCCCGAGGAAGTAGATGAAGCGCTGGCCGACCTCATGGAGTCCGGCTCCTACCTCGCGCTGGTGCCCCTTCAGGACGTGTTCGCGTGGCCCGACCGCATCAACACGCCCAGCCAGGTCGGCGACCACAACTGGACCTGGCGCGTGCCTCGCCCAGTGGATCAGTGGTCGTCGTGGCCCGAGGCCGTCTCGAGGCGGGCGCGTCTGGGCGAATGCGCACGCGCAGCCTCACGCTGAGCCGGCGCGATCCGCGTCATCATGCCCGGCTTCCATCACCAGCGAACGGCGGGCCGCACGCCCACGCAGCCTCCGAGCCGGGCGATCTCCGGCCGAGGGAGACCATCGGGGCGCAGGGGAGCCGTCGCGTCGCGGGGTACGGGCGGCAGGCGCAGATCGACTACGGCCACGGCCCCTCGCGCCGTGAATCCCCGGTAATCCACGATGCGGCCGAACCGGCTGGCGCGGTCGAGCAGCAAATCGTCGAAGTGCGGCGGCACATCGTCGAAGCGAAAGCCGAGATAGACGAGTGCCCGGGAGTGGCGCCTCAAGAGATCGTTCAACTCGTCCGGGCGGCAGTCGTCCCCCGCGGCCAGGTAGGCTTCGACCAGCGGCGTGCCATCGGGTAAGGTGCGTCCAGAGTGTGGCCCCGAGACCGGCACGCGTCCGTACCACCACACCGCCGGCAGCGCGAGATGCGTGGTGATCACCACGTCGCCCGGAGCGCGGAGCGCGATGAGCCAGGCCACGGCCGCTCGGTCGTTCAGATCGTGGTTGGCCGACGGCTGCCGGAGGCGAAGGCGTTGTTCCAGCCCGCCCTCGTGCGCGATATCGGCCGTGGCGAGCAGCGCGACGATGACGAGTAGCCCGGCGAAGGCGGCGCGAGGCCAGTGCGACGCCCGGGCCGCGCGCCGCAGGCGGGTGAGGCCGGCATCGAAGCCAGCGGCGATGCCGAAGTACATTGCCGGAACGGCCCACAGCGCGAGCCGCTCGTACATGGGGACGAGCCGGAGCACCGCCAGGGCGCACATCGACAGGGGCACCAGGGCGAGGGCGCGGCCCACCCGCAGGCGGTGCGCCGCCAGGGCCAGCCCACAGAGCACGGCACCCCAGAAGAGCAGCGGGTAGGAGGCGCCGGCAGGCTTGACCGCCGCCGACGCGAGCTGGCGGAGGAGCCACAGTCCGGTGTCGGCCGCGGTCGCCGAGACCGGAGGGAACGCAAAGGCCCAGTAGGACTGGAGACGTGCGCTGCCGGCGGCCGCAGCGAGCGTGATCCCGTAGACGGTCCCCACCGAGGCCAGCCAGACGGCGCCGTTCAGCGCGAACCCGGGCGCCGCCTGCCAGCCCTCGCGGCGCCAGGCGGTGAAGGCCAGCACCACGATGCAGGCCGGCGCGACGAAGAGCGCGCCGTTCGACACGCACATGGCCGCGACGGCGATCGTCCACCAGAGACGCCGCCGACGGGCCGCGTCAGGCGGCGCGGTCTCACTGGCCCACGCGGCGAGGCCGGGGAGGGCCAGGCCCCAGAACGCGTCAGCCGAGTAGGGCTTCAGCTCGAGGGCGTGATAGACGAGCCACGGACCGAGTCCGCACAGGACGACCAGGCTCGCGGCGCCGATGGGCTGCAGCCAACGCCGGCCCACCCAGACCGCAGCCCCAATCGTACCTACGCCGAACGCGAGCGGCAGGGCGCGCAGCGTGCGGTCGCCGTCGCCGAACCACACGAGGATCGTGCGCTCGAGCAGCAGCCAGCCGAACGGCGCCGACTGATCCAGCCACAGCGGTGCGAGCAGCGCGAGGAGCCCGCGCTCGCGCAGGTTCAGCGCGAGCATCTGCTCGTCGAGCCACAGCGGCTGGCCGAGGGCCCACTGATGGACGAGCAGGCCGGTCAGCGCTAGAGCGAGCGCGTACACGAGCCACCATGTCCAGCGGTGCGAGTCCGCGGAGACCGTGGTGGTGGCCCTCATGACTGCCCGAGGACGCTCAGCAGGGCCGGGCGTCGCGCCGCGTCGGCTGCCGGGTCGAGGAGATCGGGAGGCGGCACGGCCCTATTTCACCAGAGATCGGCCGCCCGTTCTGTCCCTGTGTCGTCCAGTGGGCGAATCGAGGCGTACGGCCCGCCCCGGCCGCGGGCCGAGGTGGCGGCTCGTGGTGGGGAGTGCGAGTACAATGCCCCGATGTTCCGCCGCGTCGCCATCGCATCGGGCGGCCTGCTCGTGCTGTTCCACGCGTGGGTGCTCGGCATCCAGTTGTGGGACGGGCAACTCCTGGAGCCAGGACTGGCATTCCGCTGGCTGGTGGCCGCCGGCTTGGTGGTTGCGCTGGCTGCGGTCTGGCAGAGGGGCGGATCCCTCTTCTGGGGCCGCAAGGCCGTTTCGATCTGGCTGTTGGCCGCGCTCCTGCACGGCCCGGCCTTGGCCGAGGCCGGTTTGCATCCCGAGTTGCCCGCGCTGCCCGAGGCGGCCACGATTCTGGTGCAGATCGCTGCCGCATCGGTGGCGCTCGGTCTGGGGTTGCTGCTGGTTGTGGCGCTCGTCGGCCGGCGCTCCTGGCCGCGCGCCCGACACGTGTCCTGCCGCCGCTCCGGCGCGGCAGGCTCGGGTCGTACTTCCTGCTTCGCTCCGCGACCGCCTCCATCCCTCGTCGAACCCGCGCTCGTGTAGCCGTGGCCGCCGCGCCGGTGCGCGCGTGGTCACCAACATTCGTTGTTCAGCATTGGAGCGGCAAGTCGCGCGCGCTCGCGCGCGCCGGGTCGTGCGGACGTCCCAGGGGGTGGCCGCGCCGGGGTTGCCGCACGGAGTGGAGTGAGATGCGTATTCGCACGAGTGTTGGCGTGATGGTGCTGCTGCTGGCGGGCGTGCTGTCTGCGGAAGCGGCCACGATTCGAGGCGTCGTGACCGACTCGAGCGGCGCGCCGGTACCGGACACGCGTGTCGTCCTCCGTGACGTGGCCACGCGGCAGGAGATCGTGGTGCAGACGGGTCCGGACGGCGGCTACGAGGCCGACGTGCCGGCCACCGGCACCTACCTGGTGAGCGTCACGCGCGAAGGGTTCTCTGAGGCGGCCGAGACCGTTGTGGTTGCCTCGGCGACCGATCAATTCAACGTGCCCCTCACCCTCGAAGTGGGGTCGGTGGCGACGGCGGTGGTCGTCACCTCTTCGCGCGCCGAGCGCGACATCAAGCAGATTCCACTGCACGTGGACACGATTACGAAGGCCGCGGTCGAGCAGACCAACCAGGCCTCCACGGGCGATGCGCTGACCATGGCCGCCAACATCACGCCGGTGGGCAACGGGCCCTTCGGCGTGCGGCCGCGGCTGCGCGGTCTCGACTCGACGCGCCTGCTCGTGCTGGTGGACGGCGAGCGGTTGAACACGGCCCGCCAGGCGACGGATCGCACGGGCGCCGAAGTCGGTCTCGTATCGCCGGATGCGATCAGCCGGCTGGAAGTCGTCAACGGCGCCGGCACCCTGATGTACGGGTCGGACGCGCTGGCGGGCACCATCAACATCATCACCAACGAGTCGACCTTCACGCCGCAGGCCCAGTGGCTGTACGGGTTCAACGGCTTCTACAGCTCCAACGAGAACGGTATGCGCGGCACGGGCACGGTGGGCATCACGGCCCCTGATTACACCATCCGGGTACAGGCCGGCGCCGAGAAGTTCGACAACTACAAGGCCGGCAAGCTGGGTGTCGAGGACACGCGGCCGTACTTCGCCTCGGGCCGGCTACGACGCGCCGACACCATCGACGACAGCTTCGGGTTCACCTTCGGCGCGTTCCCGGACCCGTTCAACGCTCCCTACGTCAGGACCGACAACGAGATCCTGAACTCGCAGGCCAAGGGCAACTTCGTGAATGCTACCGGCAGCGTCAAGGTCGGTGAACGGCGCACGGTGCGGGTGCGCTACCAGCGGCGGCGGATGGAGGACGTTGGCTTCCCTGACTTCGTGGCGCCCTATTTCTTCAACGCCACGTCGCTTCCGCACAGCAATCTCGACCGCGTGTCGGCCCGGTACGAGGCGCAGGCCGTGACCCCCTGGCTCGCCAACCTCTCACTCACGGCCTACTACCAGCGGACCGAGCGGATGCTGCGCAACGTGCTCCCCGTGCAGTTCCCCGCGCCGACGCCGACGGTGTTCTTCCCAATCAGCGTGTTCCGGCTCGACATCCTCTCCGAGACCGAGCAGCGCGTGTGGACGCCGGGGCTCGACTTGCAGGCCGTGTTCGTGCCGGCCTCCAACCACTTGCTGACGACGGGGATGACCTTCTACCGCGATCGAAGCAGCGACCGGCGCTTCACGAGCACGCAGATGTCGATGGTCGGCCAGGTTGCGCTCGGCCAGCGGGGGCCGGCCCCGGTGGTCTTCCCGGCCCCGGTGGCCCTCGGCCCGCCGTCGGTGGCCAACCCGGTTCGCGTGCCCAACGCCAGCCTTCGAGACATTGCGGTATTCGCGCAGGATGAATGGCGCGTCCGACCGGACGTCTCGATCGTGGCCGGCCTGCGCGGCGACTTCTACAACGTGACCACCGACGCCACGCCCGGGTACGAAGTGGCCTCCCTCGTGGTGGGCGCGCAGCCGGCGATCGACCCGGCCACGCTGCCCAATCCGGACGGCGCCACCTATACGCGACAGGCGTTGACCGGCGACATCGGGCTGGTGGCCAATCCGGACGGCCGGATCAGCCCGTACATCCGCTTCGGCCGCAGCTACCGCTATCCCAACCTCGAGGAGATGCTGTTTGCCGGGCCCGCCACGGTAGGCAGCATCGTGCCGAACGTCCAGGTGGAGCCCGAGACCGGCCGCAACTTCGACACCGGCGCCAAGTTCGCCGTGGGTCGGGTGTCGGGCGGCGCCTACTTCTTCGTGAACCAGTACCAGAACTTCATTGCGCAGGATCTGGTGGTGGCCACCACACCCTCGGGCCCGCTGGCCCAGGCCACCAACTACGCCGATGTCCGCATTTCTGGAATCGAGTTCTCGGCTGACACCCCCATCGTGCTCGGCCGCGGCGTGCTGACCATCTCGGCGTCGGGCGCCTTCACGCGCGGCACGATCACCTCGGGAGTCAACCCGCTGGACGGCGAATCCCTTGCCGACACGCCGGCCGACAACATCACGCCGTCCCGGGTCATCGCGGCGGCGCGCTACACGGAGCCGGGCAACCGCTGGTGGGTGGAGTACGGCGTCCGGGCCCAGGGGAAGGTGGCGCGCACCGCCCGAACGCTGCTCGATTCGCCGTTCATCATCGCGCAGGACCTGCTCTCGCTCGAGGGCCTGGCCCTGCAGCGCATCGGCTGGGGCGTCAACCTGACACGGGGCCGCGATCGCCTCGGGCTCAGCTTCGCGGTCGAGAACCTGACCAACGAGTACTATCGCGAACAGTTCCAGTTCGCGCCGGCCCGCGGGCGCAGCTTCACCGTCGGCCTGAACGTCGGGGCCTTCTAGCGGGGCTCGCCCTGCTCGTGGCCCCGTTCGGGCTGAGTCGTTCGAGGCGCGCGCCCGTGTGCTCCAGCGCCTACTCCATCCGCTGCAGGTCCGCTTCGGCGGCGATGTAGCCGAAGGCATTCCAGCCGCCGCCCGACACGACCTTCTCGAAGATGGCCCGCGCCTTTGCCGCGTCACCCATGACGAAGTAGTAGTTCCCGACGCCGTAGCCCTGCGTCGCCACGGTGGTGTCGTCGGCTGTCGACGTATCGAGCAACGCCTCGGGCGTCTCGAGCCCCTTGTACATCAGCAGGCGGCGGTGGTACGACTGGTTCTCGAGGATGTCCATCTTGGGCGTGATGCGCTCGAGGACCTTGGCCGCCTCAGCCTTGCGGCCCAGCCGCATCAGCGTCATCCACATCCAGTCGCTCGTGGCGGCGACCGAGTCGTCGTTGTTGGACACCTTCATACACGCAAGGTAGGCGTCGTAGGCTTGGTCGTAGTGCCCCTGCAGGTAATGCGCCAGCCCGAGGTGATACCAGATGTTGAACTGCAGCGTGCCCCGCGGGAGGCCGGCCGCGTTGGGAGCGCCGTCGGGCTCCACCTCGTCGGGCTGCCCCATGACGAGCGAGACGGCCTTCTCGAAATCGGCCTGCGCTTTGCCGAA
>Ga0073904_10000367_pt1 | contig 31953 bp, 28 predicted proteins | sample KloWWTrecipitate_FD_66668 | JGI IMG/M metagenome (GOLD analysis project Ga0073904, IMG submission 66668) | Active sludge microbial communities from Klosterneuburg, Austria, studying microevolution and ecology of nitrifiers - Klosterneuburg... | ecosystem: Engineered > WWTP > Aerobic digester >... | reverse complement strand
TTAGATGAAATCGAAAAATTAATAAATAGGTTGATTGAGATTGCAGGGAGTTAAAAATAATACATTTTAAAGTAAAAAATTAAAACAAATAATTATGAAAAAACTATTTTTAACAATACTATTGTTTTTTGCAATACAAGCTACACAAGCCCAAGCGCACCAAATGGGAGCAAAATACAATTGCAAACTAAAAAAAGGAAGCCCAAACACCGAAGGATATCCTTGCCCAGCTTGTACCGCCATATACAAAAAGGAGCAAAATGCAAAAATTGCCGAAGACAAACGCCGTTTTGCAGCAATACAGGCTGAGGCAGAAGCAAAAAAAGTGGCAAGCGAAAAAGTACGTTTGGCAAAATTAGCAGAAGAAAAAAAGAATGCCGAATCAGGAAAGGTTTATATTAATGCGCAAAAAAATACTGTTGTAACAAATAATCAAATTGAAAAAAAAACATCTAACAATGAGACAAAAGTAAAAAATGTTACAAATAAAACTGTAATGATAGGTTTAGATAGTTGGCTAAAGCATGAGGGTACATTTAAAAATGAGAAAGGAGAGATAATATTAGAAAATAAAAATTGGATTGAAACATATTCCTTACCATTTTATTCAGTGACAAATAATTGCCCTTCAAATGTAGGAATAGTAAATTATCAATCCTCTAGAGGCGTCCGTGTGAAAAATATAGTAAATTCGAAAGGAGAGTATTTATTTAACGATTCAGGAGATGATGAAATTTCTCATATTGCTCATATTAAAGATGGGTGGTTAATAGCAGGTAATTATAATTTTAAAAATTCATATTTATATAATATCAATACTGGAAAAAAAATCACAATAGGTAATTACCCTATTCAAGTAAATAGTATTGATCAAATCAATGAAATTTTTATGCCTATCTTTTCTAACTCGGTTGAACTTAATAAAGATGTAATACATTATTTAAATAAAGAATGGATGATGAAAGAAGTTAAAGAAAAACTTATAAATTGGTTTCCTAATATAATTAACGAAGAAATGTTAAGTAAATATAGCTTTGTACTTAGAGCAACAAATAGTTATGATAAAAGATATAGTGGAAAAAAAGAAATTTTTGATGAAACCAAAACTATTTTATTGTGTGTTACAAAAAATGGAGAGTTAGAAGTGATAAACTTAAAATAATTTAAAATGAAACAACTAATTATAATAATCGGAATGTTATTCGTAGGGAAAAGTTATGGGCAAAAAGTTCCTTACGAAAAACTCGAAGCTTTTTCAAAAGAAATTAGTCAGTTACAATTTGAAGCCAACGGAAAATCGTATAACGATGGTACTAATAATATTGAAATCAGTTTCCCTGAAGAGAATTTTACCGTTTTATTTAATAGCCAATTAGCTACCAATGTGGTTTATAAAAAATCGGGCAGAAAAGAACTAATGTACTTGACAGAAAATATTAGTTTAGGACGAGTTGTTGGGTTTACATCTGAAGTTATGGACAATAACATAGTTGTATGGAAAATAAATTTTGGAAAATTTACGGTAACTACCCAAATTTTTGAAGATGGAAAATTGATTGATACCACCTACAAAAACGAAATGATTCTTTACTCTTATATAAATACAAATAGAAAAGCGTCAGAACCATCTTTTTTTAAAAGTTTTTCGGAATTATGCAATACTATGAAAAAAAGTATCGGTATGATAACCGATAAAGAATTAGAAAATGAAAATAAAGATTGGGAAGATAAAAGCAATACAATGGCTAATTTTGTAAAAAAACACCCCAATTCAATAAGAACAATGCAAGGAAAAAATCTCATTGCAAACAAAGAGAAAGCGATATTAAAAAAGGGAGAGGAAGAATTTACAAATTATTACCCTTTTAAATATGAAATAGGTCTTTCAGTTGAAGAAACTAAAAGAAAATATCCTGAATTAAAACTTAAAAAAAATAAAGATAGTGATGATTTAATTTCTTCAGACGAACAATATAAATTCTTTGTAAAAAATGATAGGATTTATGGGATTAAAGGAATAATTGTTTCTAATATAGATAGAAAAAACGATTATCATATCTATTCAGAAATGTTTAAAAAAGGTAATGAAACAAAAAAAGATTTATATTCAAAATTCAAATTTAATCCATTAGTAAAACAATCCGATGATTTTAATTATCGTTCCAAAAGTGGAAGTTTTGATTATTCGGATATTCCAATAGATGAAATATTATATAACGGTCAACTTTGGTGCAAGGATGGTGATAAAGTTTCTTATAATTGGGAAAAGAATGGAAAGACAATTCAATTAGATATTACAGTAGTACAAAAAAATAAACTTTTAACTTTACTTATGGGTTACACTATTGCTATAACTATTATTAAAGAATAGTTTTTTCTTCATAAAGTACTAAAAGTCAAAACTTAAATCAAAATAATAAATTCTCAAAATCAATAATGCCCCAACCCCAACGCTTCCAAGACGAAAACTTACTCCTTTCCGACTTCTTTCAAGAAGTGTGGGTTGTCTGTCCCACTTGCGCCAAAAAAGCTAGAGCAAAAGTCAATCCCGAAAACAAAACGGCTCGGTTATTTTGCCTGCATTGTGGTTGCAACAAAGAAACGACGACAGCTATAAAAAACGGCACTATTGAAATGCCAGCAAATCACTATTTTCAGGCAGAGCTTTGGTTACAGGCTTCTTTCAAAAAAGACCTTTTTTGGGCGTACAACGACAAACATTTGGACTATTTAGAACGATATATCGCGGCCACTATTCGGGAACACAAAGACCGAACGGGTTTTACACTTTTAGAGAAATTGCCTAAATTTTACCACGAAGCAAAAAATAGGGAAAGTTTGCTGAAAATAATTACCAAATTGAAAAGTAAAATTTAATCAATACTATAATCAAAAATGAAAATTAATTTAAAATTCATAATTATTGTTGCATTATTGACGAGTTGCGCTCCCAAAAATGCCATCTTTGAATATGGTAAACACTACCAAAAAAACAAAGATTTTAAAAGTCTTGTCAAAGCGGTTGCCTTGATGCCTAAGGATATAACAACTCAGCAAGTAAAAAGAATTCTTGGTGAACCAATTGACAACGGTTTTGATTATCGGTATTTAGTAGATTCTACCGGAGTCAATAACTGTACTGTTGGTGCGGTTTTCAATATTGATAATCAAGGAAAAATCACAAATCGTTGGATAGATGAGATTTGCGAATAATTGTAAAACAAAAACTAAACTTTAAAACTATGAAAAACCTAATCATCATTTGTCTGTTAATAATGACTGTTTTGACCACCCAAGCACAAGAAAAAAAAGTAGAAGATTGCGATTGTCCAAAGCCGACAAGAGATCAATTTATGGGAATATGCAATGCCATTTATGATAAAGAAGATGGAAATGAGGATTTAGGAATTGGATATAAATATCAAGAATTATTATGGGAGATTTCTTGTGCCGACCCAAAAAAAGATAGTCCTGAAGTGGCTGTCAAAAAAATTCAATGTATGTGGAAAAAGTATAGGGAAGAATTTAGATGTTATAAATATGATGGTGTTTCTGTCCCTGATGGAAACGTTCTTAAGTTCAGCTTCGATACAGGATTTTCAACTTTCCTAGTAACTGCCGTTAAAAAATATAAGTTAGATATGAATTTTATAGATCCTCAAGATGGAAAAACAATTATGGATTTTCTGAAAATTTCTATGGAAAGGTATAAACAAGCCGGTAGTACAGAAAAAGTTGAAGAATATGAACGAATTTATAAACTTTACAAAGACAACGGCGCCAAACACGCTAAGGATTTAAAAAACTAAAGTCTATGAGTAAAGACAAGAGAGAACTGAACTTCTGGAAAAGTCATTTCAATATCAATTCCATTGCAGCAATTCCTAAAGAAATGGATAAGTTTACCGGTATCGATTCAGACGAAGACGACCAGTTTTTCCTGTACCTGACGTCGAGAGTTCCTGTCATTCATAGCATCGATTTAAGATGCACCTGTATCACAGATGAAGGGGTAAAACACATCGGCACCCTGAAAGAACTAAAAGAACTGACCCTCAGGAATCACAACAAAATCACCAAAGAAAGCTTGCCTTTTCTAAATCAATTGAGAGATTTAGAATATTTAGACATTTCAAAAACAGAAATTACATTAGCAGATTTACCAGCTTTGTCCAATCTCAAAAACCTAAGAGAACTTCATATTTCGGCTGAAGAAACCAAAGAATACATTTTAGAAAAAATTAGCACGCTAAAACAAGTACTTCCTCATTGCATTGTTTCTGTAAACTGCGAAACGTACAACTGAAAAATATTAAATATCTCATAAAAATTAGGAGTTGATTCATTTCAACTCCTTTTTTTATTAAATTTATTATATAAATCATATTTTTTACTATTTTGCATCAAATTAATTCTATTTAAAAATGACAGCAATCACCCGATTATTTGACTTTCCTTATTTCCAATTAGAGCATTACAACATTCCAGATGCGTTGGTTACCAAGTATAACGGTGTTTGGGTTAAAACTTCTACCGAAGAATATATCGCAAAAGCCAATGCCGTTTCCAGGGCGTTATTGCGAATGGGAGTCCAACAAAACGATAAAATTGCCGTAATTTCCAGCAATAACAGAACCGAATGGAATATTATGGATATTGGAATTCTGCAAATTGGCGCACAAAATGTTCCCATCTATCCCACAATTTCCGAAACGGATTATGAATACATACTGAATCATTCCGGTTCGACCTACTGTTTCGTATCGGATGCCGAAGTATTGCGAAAAGTAAATTTAATAAAATCCAATCTAACCAATCTAAAGGATGTGTTTTCGTTTGATGAAATCGAAGGTTGCAAAAATTGGAAAGAATTACTTATCCTTGGCGAAGACCAAAACAATCAAGATGTTGTCGAAGACCGAAAAAACAATGTCAAACCCGAAGATTTAGCGACAATAATTTATACTTCAGGAACAACGGGGAAACCCAAAGGCGTTATGTTATCGCATAAAAATATTGTATCCAATGTCTTGGATAGCGCTCCAAGAATTCCATTCGAAAAAGGAAAAAGTCGGGCCGTTAGTTTCTTACCCATTTGTCACATTTTCGAAAGAATGATTTTGTATTTATACCAATATTATGGTGTTTCTGTTTATTTTGGGGAATCTATCGACAAAATAAGTGACAATATCAAAGAAGTAAAACCTACCGTAATGACCGCAGTTCCTAGACTTCTTGAAAAAATATACGACAGTATTTATTCAAAAGGCTTACAACTAAAAGGCATTAAAAGAAAATTATTCTTTTGGGCAATCGATTTAGGATTAAAATACGAACCTTACAAAGCCAACGGATTTTGGTATGAAACCCAATTAAAAATAGCCCGAAAACTCATTTTTAGTAAATGGAAAGAAGGTTTGGGAGGCAATCTGGATTTATTGGTTTCTGGAAGTGCCGCTTTGCAGCCAAGGCTTGCCCGAGTATTTGCTGCCGCAGAAATACCAGTAGTTGAAGGCTATGGATTAACCGAAACCTCTCCTGTAATTGCAGTAAATGATATGAGAAACTTTGGTTTCAGAGTGGGAACTGTTGGGAAATTAATCAATAATGTGGAAGTTAAAATTGCCGAAGACGGAGAAATCCTCTGCAAAGGACCTAATGTTATGATGGGCTACTACAAAGACGAAAATTTGACTAGCGAAGCCCTTCGCGACGGTTATTTTCACACGGGTGACATTGGAGAATTTGACAGTGAAGGATTTCTTAAAATTACAGATCGAAAGAAAGAAATGTTCAAAACCTCTGGAGGTAAATACATTTCACCTCAATTATTGGAAAATGCAATGAAACAATCCCGTTTTATCGAACAAATCATGGTCATTGGCGATGGTCAAAAAATGCCGGCAGCTTTCATTCAACCTAACTTTGGATTTATTAAAGAATGGGAAAGACTCCACGGAATTGCTGTAGGCACAACTAATGAAGAAATAATTTCCAATCCCAAAGTGATTGAACGTATTCAGGAAGAAATTGACATTCTGAATGAAAAATTTGGTAATTGGGAAAAAATAAAACGCTTTGAATTAACACCCGATGTATGGTCTATAAGTGGAGGCGAGCTTACTCCTACCCTTAAACTCAGACGAAAAATTGTCATGGAAAAATATATTGACTTGTTCCATAAAATTTATAACTAACGTTTAAAATTTTCATCTATGAAAATAAAATTATTAATCAGTACATTTATAATGCTACTTTTATTTTCTGGATGCAAAGAGAATAAACAAGAAGATGCTGTAAAAGCCAACTATAATAATTATTCAAATAGTGAGGATCAATCTACAGGTGGTATCAAAATGATTCCCATAAACACTCCTATTGGAAAATTCAAGGTTTGGACCAAAAGAGTTGGTAATAATCCAAAAATAAAAGTGCTTCTGCTTCACGGAGGACCCGGTGGAACTCACGAATTCTTTGAAAGTTTTGATGGCTATTTTCCCAATGAAAGTATAGAATACATTTACTATGACCAACTTGGTTCTTATTACAGTGACCAACCCAATGATAACAGACTTTGGACCACAGATCGATTTGTTGATGAAGTAGAACAAGTTCGAAAAGCTTTAAAATTGGATAATACCAATTTTTATCTATTAGGGCAATCTTGGGGAGGAATTCTAGCGATGGAATATGCCCTAAAATATCAAAAAAATCTAAAAGGTTTGATTATTTCCAATATGATGGCAAGCGCACCAGCTTACAATAAATATGCAGAGGAAGTACTGGGTCCGAAATTACCTCCTTCAGTTTTCAATCAAATCAAAACATTTGAAAAAAACAAAGAGTACTCCAATCCGAAATATACTGAACTGCTATTCAAATACTATTACACAGAACATATTCTGAGAATGCCAATTGAAGAGTGGCCTGAATCCATAAATAGGGCCTTCAAACATTTAAATCCAAATGTATATGTTTATATGCAAGGCCCAAGTGAGTTTGGAATAACCGGAGATGCTACTTTAAAAGATTGGGATATCACTTCAAAATTAAAAACATTGACGGTTCCTACTTTAGCTATTGGTTCAAAATACGATACTATGGATCCAGAGCATATGAAGTGGATTTCGAAAGAAGTGCAAAATGGTCGTTTTTTATACTGTCCTAACGGAAGCCATTGCTCTCAATATGACGATCAGGAGCATTATTTTCCTGGGTTGATACAATTCTTGAAAGATGTTGATAATGGAGATTTTAATAAATCCAATTAAAATTTCACTATTCATTTAGACCGAAGAGGATCGACGAATAATAATTTAATTTGTTATAAACTGTTACCAAAAATTAAATCCAAATAATAAGATCATAATTTCCAAACTCCTCAAAATTTGAGGAGTTTTTTTAAAAATAAATAAATAATTTAAAAAAAATTAATTTTATTATGCGTGCATAGTATTTTTAATTATCTTTGAAAACGTTATAGTAAAAATATGAAAGATAAAACAATAGATTATATTCTTCGAGCCACTTGGCAAGCTGTATCCAGAATGTACAATGAAGAAGCAACAAAGTATGGCGCAACAATGGCAACAGGTTTTACTTTGCTAAGTATTGATAAAGAAGGCGGAACACCTTCTACAGCACTAGGTCCAAAGATGGGAATGGAAGCAACAAGCTTAACAAGAACCTTAAAAAACATGGAAGAAAAAGGGTTGATTTACAAAAAACCAAACCCTGTTGACGGTCGTGGTGTGTTGATTTATTTAACCGAATTTGGAAAAGAAAAACGTGAATTATCAAAAAATACTGTTCTTCAATTTAATGATGCTGTAAAGCAAAATGTTACTCCTGAACAACTTCAAAATTTTGTAGAGGTTTCAGAAATCATCAACGAATTAATTTCCGAAAAGAAAATATTTTAAATCCATAAAATGTATTCTCTCGAAATATTATTTTTTGACCAATTACAACAAACAAAAAATATAAACTGTTTATAATGAAAAGAACTATTAAAAAAGTAGCAGTAATCGGATCTGGAATTATGGGGTCGGGAATTGCTTGTCATTTTGCCAATATTGGGGTCGAAGTATTACTTTTGGACATTGTTCCCAGAGAACTCACCGATGCCGAATCCAAAAAAGGATTGACATTGGACAGCAAAATTGTTCGCAATCGATTAGTCAACGAACATTTCCAAAATGCTTTAAAATCAAAGCCCTCACCTATTTATAATCAGAAATTTGCCAGCCGAATTACGACCGGGAATACTACTGATGATATGGCTAAAATTGCCAATGTAGATTGGATTATTGAAGTAGTAGTGGAGCGATTAGACGTCAAAAAATTAGTTTTTGAACAAATCGAAAAATACCGCAAACCAGGAACTTTGATCACTTCAAACACTTCGGGAATTCCTATTCATTTTATGAGTGAAGGACGAAGCGAAGATTTCCAGAAACACTTCTGCGGAACGCACTTTTTCAATCCTGCGCGTTACTTAAAATTATTCGAAATTATTCCAGGCCCACAAACTTCAACAGAAGTTTTGGACTTTCTAACTATATATGGAGAAAAATTCTTGGGCAAAACTTCGGTCGTAGCCAAAGATACTCCTGCTTTTATTGGAAACCGAATTGGAATCTACGGAATCCAAAGTTTATTTCATTTGGTCAAAGAATTAGGTTTGACTATCGAAGAAATCGATAAACTAACAGGACCTGTTATTGGAAGACCAAAATCGGCAACTTTCAGAACGGTTGATGTGGTTGGTTTAGATACGTTAGTTCACGTTGCCAACGGAATCTACGAAAATTGTCCAAACGATGAGCAACACGAATTATTTAAATTACCCGATTTCGTCAATAAAATGATGGAAAATAAATGGCTAGGAAGTAAAACAGGACAAGGTTTTTATAAAAAAGAAGGAAGAGACATTCTGTCATTAGACTTGGACACCTTGGAATATCGTCCAGCCAAAAAAGCATCTTTTGCCACTTTGGAGTTAACCAAAACTATTGATAAGCCCATCAATCGTTTCAAAGTTTTAGTAAAAGGAAAAGACAAAGCAGGCGAATTCTACAGAAGAAGTTTTGCTGCAATGTTTGCTTATGTTTCGAATAGAATTCCTGAAATATCAGACGAATTATACAAAATCGACGATGCAATGAAAGCCGGTTTCGGTTGGGAAAATGGGCCTTTCGAAATTTGGGATGCCATTGGAGTTGCTAATGGAATCGAAATGATTAAAGACGAAGGTCTAAGTTCACCTGCTTGGGTCAGTGAAATGTTAGGCTCTGGAACTTCAAGTTTTTATTCCATTAAAGAAGGAGCCACTTATTTCTATAATATTCCAAATAAAACGCAAACTAAAGTTCCGGGACAAGATGCTTTTATCATTTTGAACAACATTCGCGAAAGCAAAAAAGTTTGGAGCAACAGCGGAGCGATTATTCAGGATTTAGGGGACGGAATTTTGAATTTAGAATTCCAATCCAAGATGAATACTATTGGTGGTGACGTTTTACAAGCCATCAACAAAGCCATCGATTTATCCGAAAAAGAATACCAAGGTTTGGTTATTGGAAACCAGGGAGCGAATTTCTCTGTGGGTGCTAACATTGGAATGATATTTATGATGGCGGTCGAACAAGAATATGACGAATTGAATATGGCTATCAAAATGTTCCAGGACACGATGATGCGGGTGCGCTATTCTGGAATTCCTGTTGTAGTTGCGCCTCACGGAATGACTTTGGGTGGTGGTTGCGAAATGAGTATGCACGCCGATAAAGTAGTTGCTGCCGCAGAAACTTACATTGGATTGGTTGAATTTGGAGTTGGAGTAATTCCAGGTGGTGGCGGATCTAAAGAAATGGCCTTGAGAGCTTCCGATTTATTCCGAAAAAATGATGTCGAATTGAATGTTTTACAAGAGTATTTTCTGACTGTGGCTATGGCCAAAGTTTCGACTTCGGCTCACGAAGCTTTTGATTTAGGAGTTTTACAACACGGAAAAGATGTTGTCGTAGTCAACAAAGACCGTCAAATTGCCGAAGCCAAAAAACACGCTTTGCTAATGGCGGAAGCAGGTTACACCCAACCCATTCGCAGAAATGATGTGAAAGTTTTGGGAAAACAAGCTTTGGGAATGTTCTTGGTAGGAACTGACCAGATGGAAGCCGGAAAATACATCTCAGAACACGATAAAAAAATTGCCAACAAACTAGCTTATGTAATGGCTGGTGGTGATTTATCCGAACCGACATTGGTAAGTGAGCAATATTTATTGGATATTGAAAGAGAAGCATTTTTGAGCTTGTGTACGGAAAGAAAAACATTGGAGAGGATTCAATTTATGTTAACCAAGGGAAAACCGTTGAGGAATTAAGCCCCCTAGCCCCCAAAGGGGGAACTCTCCAAATTGTAACTAGCGATTTCGAATATAAAAAGTTCTCTAAATAATTGAAAAAATAATATATCGCATTTCTATAAAAAACATGTGATTTAAAACCCTATTTACCCCTAATAGGAATTCCCCCTTCGGGGGCTAGGGGGCTAATATGAAAACAGCCTATATAGTAAAAGCATACAGAACCGCCGTGGGAAAAGCCCCAAAAGGAGTATTTCGTTTCAAACGTCCTGATGAATTAGCAGCCGAAACCATTCAATTTATGATGAATGAATTGCCTGATTTCGACAAGAAACGCATAGACGACGTAATGGTGGGAAATGCGATGCCAGAAGCCGAACAAGGATTGAATATGGGACGATTGATTTCCTTGATGGGATTGAAAATCGAAGATGTTCCCGGCGTAACCGTCAACAGATATTGTGCTTCAGGATTAGAAACTATCGGGATGGCTACAGCCAAAATACAATCCGGAATGGCGGATTGCATCATTGCCGGTGGAGCCGAAAGCATGAGTTTTATTCCAATGGGTGGTTACAAACCAACTCCTGATTATGCTGTTGCGGCAGCTGGTCACGAAGATTATTATTGGGGAATGGGATTGACCTCTGAAGCTGTTGCGAAACAATACAACATTTCGAGAGCTGACCAAGATGAATTTGCTTATCAATCCCATATGAAAGCCTTGAAAGCTCAAGCTGAAGGCAAATTTGACAACCAAATTGTTCCAATAACTATTGAGCAAACGTTCATTAATGAAAATGGTAAAAAGGAAACCAAATCTTATATCGTCAATAAAGATGAAGGCCCAAGAGCGGGAACTTCGGTTGAAGCATTGGCGGGATTAAGACCTGTTTTTGCTGCTGACGGAAGTGTTACGGCAGGAAATTCTTCTCAAATGAGTGATGGAGCCGCTTTCGTTTTGATTATGAGCGAAGAAATGGTCAAAGAATTAAACCTCACTCCCATTGCGCGTTTAGTAAATTTTGCTTCGGCTGGAGTTGAGCCACGAATTATGGGAATTGGCCCAGTAAAAGCCATTCCAAAAGCCTTGAAACAAGCTGGATTAGAATTAAAAGATATTGATTTAATCGAATTGAATGAAGCCTTTGCTTCTCAATCATTAGCTGTTATAAGAGAATTGGGATTAAACCCAGATATCGTAAATGTCAATGGAGGAGCCATTGCATTAGGACATCCACTAGGTTGTACTGGAGCTAAATTGTCTGTTCAACTATTCGACGAAATGAAAAGACGTGGCAACAAATATGGAATTGTTTCTATGTGTGTTGGTACAGGGCAAGGTTCCGCAGGAATTTATGAATTATTATAATTAGAAATTAGTATCAAAAAACATAGTTATGGCTGATAAAACACGCGGTGGTCAATTCATCGTAAAAGAGACAAAATGTGAAGACGTCTTCACTCCCGAAGATTTCAATGAAGAACAAATAATGATGCGTGATTCCGTAAAGGAATTTGTAGACAAAGAAATTTGGCCCAACAAAGACCGTTTTGAGAAGAAAGATTACGCTCTTACCGAAGAAACAATGCGAAAAGCTGGTGACTTGGGATTTCTAAGCGTAGCAGTTCCAGAAGCTTATGGCGGAATGGGAATGGGATTCGTAAATACCGTTTTGGTTTGTGATTATATTTCGGGAGCAACAGGATCTTTTTCAACGGCTTTTGGTGCGCATACCGGAATTGGAACAATGCCAATTACACTTTATGGAACCGAAGAACAAAAGCAAAAATACGTTCCAAAACTAGCCTCTGGCGAGTGGTTTGGTGCTTATTGCTTGACTGAACCTGGTGCAGGTTCGGATGCCAATTCTGGAAAAACAAAAGCAATTTTATCCGAAGATGGCAAATATTATAGCATTACTGGAGGAAAAATGTGGATTTCTAATGCAGGATTTTGCTCCCTATTCATAGTTTTTGCCCGTATTGGTGACGATAAAAATATTACCGGTTTCATTGTAGAAAATGATCCTAGTAATGGAATTACAATGGGTGAAGAAGAACACAAGTTAGGTATTAGGGCTTCTTCAACACGTCAGGTTTTCTTTGCTGATACCAAAGTTCCTATTGAAAATATGCTTTCCGAAAGAGGAAACGGTTTCAAAATTGCAATGAATGCCTTGAATGTTGGGCGTATAAAATTGGCTGCTGCTTGTCTTGACGCACAACGAAGAGTAACAACCGGAGCCGTTAAATATGCCAACGAAAGAGTGCAATTTAATACCTCAATTTCACAATTTGGAGCTATTCGATATAAATTGGCTGAAATGGCCACTTCTTGTTATGCTGGCGAAAGTGCCACATATAGAGCTGCAAAAGACATTGAAGACAGAATTTCAACTAGAGAATCTGAGGGAATTTTACACCAAGAAGCTGAATTGAAAGGCGTTGAAGAATTTGCTATAGAGTGTTCTATTTTGAAAGTAGCTGTTTCTGAAGACGTTCAAAACTGTGCCGACGAAGGAATCCAGATTTTTGGAGGTATGGGATTTTCCGAAGATACCCCAATGGAAAGTGCCTGGCGTGATGCTAGAATTGCTCGTATTTATGAAGGTACCAACGAAATTAACAGAATGCTTTCGGTGGGAATGTTAATCAAAAAAGCATTCAAAGGTCACGTTGATTTATTAGGTCCAGCCACAAAAGTTCAGGAAGAATTGATGGGGATTCCTTCATTTGACACGCCTGATTATTCTGAATTGTTTGCTGAGGAAAAAGAAATGTTAGTTAAATTGAAAAAAGCATTCCTAATGGTTGCTGGTGGTGCGGTTCAAAAATACGGTCCCGATTTAGAAGGTCACCAACAATTATTAATTGCCGCCGCCGATATTTTAATCGAAATCTATATGGCGGAATCAACCATATTAAGAACTGAAAAATTGGCAAAAAAAGAAGGTGAATCCAAAGTACAAGAACAAATTGCGATGGCAAAATTATACTTGTACAAAGCGGTTGATGTGGTTACCCAAAAAGGGAAAGAAAGTGTCATCTCTTTTGCTGAAGGCGATGAACAACGAATGATGTTAATGGGATTACGCCGTTTTACAAAATACACCAATATGCCTAATATCATTGGATTAAGAGAATTGATTACCACAAAATTAGTAACAGAAAATGAGTATTGTTTCTAATTTTTAAAATAGTTTTAACTAGTTTAATTTGTTGTAAAAGAGAGGATTTTTTTTAAATTATCCTCTCTTTTTGTATATAATCATTAACTAAATTTAATCCTTGTCTTCCGTTTCTCCTTGTTCTCCAACAGCAGTATTTTGTTCTGCTGCTCCAGCCGGAACAGCGTTCGCTCTAATTTCGGTATGACGAATTTCACCACCAGAATTTCCCACTAATGAGCCAAAAACTACTGACACCATAGCTATAACTAATACTATAGCAGCAACCAATTTCGCTTTAACGTGATTTTTATAATCAAAATAAATTCCCAATAAAGAACAAAATCCCAATACATACATGACCACTGCAAAATTTTCAGCCATCTCTTCATGTTCGTGGATAATTTGTTTTCCAACAGAAGGCATGTCTTCAACCAATTCTTCGGCTCCTTCTCCGGTTCCCATACTAAAAGCGGCAAAAACTGCTGCAACAACAAATAAATAATACGCGGTGTTTTTTACCGAAATTTTTTTTAAAACCATTCCTGCAATTAAAATTCCCAATCCAAGAATTGTCCCAATAATTGGAAAATGGTTTACTACCATGTGTAAATGTGCGTCGTTCATAATTTTGTATTTAATGTTAAAATATTTATGCTAATTATCCAGCCAATGAAACTCCGATTAAAGTTCCAATTCCATAAGTCACAGCTGCTGCGGCCAATCCAAAAGCAACTTGTCGCATTCCCGAAAATAGAATGCTTTTTCCTGTCAATAATGTTATGGCTGCTCCAATACCAAAAAGTCCCACAACACTACTCGCAATACTCAAATAAATAGCGTTTTTTCCGTCCAAAATCATAAAAGGATACAATGGAATAATCGCTCCGATGGCAAACAGAATGAACGAAGCAATGGCAGCTTCCCAAGCAGAACCGCCCAATTCTTCTTTGTCAATTCCTAGTTCTTCGGTGATGATAGCATCGATTGCCGTGTCAGGATTCTCAAATGCTTTGTCAGCCAGTTTTTGAGCTTCTGTAGCGTTCATTCCTTTGGCTTGATACAGCAAGACTAATTCCTTTTTTTCTTCTTCTGGCGAAGCTTCCAACTCTTCGGTTTCCAAATCGATTTGGCGCTGATTTAATTCTCTTGAACTTTGCACCGAAAGCCATTCGCCCAAAGCCATCGAAATTGCTCCAGCCATAAGACCTGCAATTCCGGTCAATAAAATGGTGTCATTGGAAACTGCCGCTCCAGCAACTCCCATAACCAAACTCATATTGGAAACCAGTCCGTCATTCGAACCCAAAACCGCTGCACGCAACGCATTTCCACCAACGGATTTATGCCGACTTTCGAATTTAGACAACAATCCGCCTGAAACATTCAAAGCGGCATTATTGTTTACGGCTTCAATAATATTGAGGTGATTGTGTTCGAAACCATTAGGCTTCTCCCCTTTTTCAATTTTGTTTTTGATAGCGTTTAATGCAAATTGTTTTTCAACATTCGACAAACTGCTGATGATGGAATTATAACCAAAAAGTTTTCCCAGTTTCAATTGGAATTTGGCTCTTGATGAAGCTGAAGGCATAACGTGATTCGGTTCAAACTCCCGAACCTTGTCCAGCATATGTTTTGCGTGTCCCTTTTCAATTTTGGCTAAACTTTGTAAAACGCGAGTCAAATTTTCATCCGACTGAATATTAGCAATGCTATCGTACAAAAATGCCGTATCGACTTCGGTTTGTAATTGTCCTTTTAATTTGTTTAAGTCCATAAGTATTGTTTTTATTCTGCCAAATCAAAAACACCTTTTACAAGAATTTTTGAAGAAGCATTAATTTGATTATTAGGAATAATTTCGACTGTTTTTTCAGACTTTTCGCCAATAGTAACGGCTACTTTTTTGAAAGAAAAAGTATTGTTTTTATCGTTATCCAATAAAAGCACGAAATTTTTGTTGTTTTCAGAAATTAATGCATCCGTAGGAATAGCCAAACCTTTTTTCGAACTTGTTTTTATTTTGGCTTCCACAAACATTCCCGTAAGTAATTTTTGTTTGATATTGTCATCCAAATGCCCGTGAACATTGATGGTTCTGTCATTGCCTTCAATTGATTTCCCAACCAAATGTACTTTGGCATCAAAAACTTCTTTGGTGGCTTCGGGAACGGTAAAAGTGATTTTTTGCCCCTCTTTTACTTTCAAAATATCCTTTTCAAAAACTGCCAATTCCAAATGCAAATGATTGGTGTCCACAATTTCCAAAATCACGTCCGAAGGAGCAACCGGCATTCCCACATTGGCATTCATAATGACAATATCGCCCGTAATTGGGGCATAAATGGTTACTATCGAAGTCAATTTCCCTTTTTCGACATTGCTTGGATTGATGTTCAGCAATTGCAATTTTGCTCTTAAACTTTGGTACATTCCCAATGTTCTTCTGTAATCGCTTTCGGCTTTGAGGTAATTTTTTTGGGAAGTAATTTTTTCGTCATAAAGTGTTTTCTGTCTTTCGAATTCCGATTTCAAATACTTAATTTGCTCCGCCACTTCAAGATAGTCTTTTTGAATGTCAAGGTATTCCGTGTTTTCCAAAGTTAAAAGAGCTTGTCCTTTAGTCACTTTATCTCCAACCAAAAGTTTGGTCGATTTTACATAACCTCCAATAAACGAAGTGACTTTTGCCCTGTTTTGAGGTGGAACGTCAATTTTTCCGGAAGTGTTTATGGTCACATCAAAATCCTGTTCAACGGGACTTGCAATTTCCATTCGCGACGATTGAAACTGGGCTGCAGTAACCGTAATTAAGCCGTTATCTTTCTCTGTTGGTTCTTGTGTTTTAGCGTCTTTACAAGAAAACAAAAGCGAAGTTATGATGAGGGTGTATATGATTTTTTTCATTGGTAACATATTAAAAATTAAGATATTGTAAATCTAATTGGGTTTTGTTGAATTGCAGCACATTGTCTAAATAATCCACTTGAATGGCTGTCGCGTTTTCTAAACTTTGAATGTATTGAAAGAAGTCAATTTCTCCTTGTTTGTAGCTTCTATTCCCTACTTTAATGATTTCTTCCGACAGTTTTTTCCCGTATTGATTGTAATAATTAATGGCTTCCTGATATTTGGCCAATTCATTTATTTTTTGGCTGATGTATTTATCAATTTTTTGCTCTTCGTTTTGTTTTTGTTGCTCCCAGGATTGCAATTCCAATTGAGCCACTTTCGACTTGGCTTTATTACCAAAATAGAATAACGGAATGCCTACTCCAACCTGAAATCCATACAAAGATTGCGATAATCCACTATTTTTTCCTTGGAAATAATCTAGGTTTAAATCGGGCAACCAATGCTGTTTTTGCAAACTGATTTGGTTTTTATAATTATTGCTAATACTTTCCAAATAAGACGAATACAACGACTTACTTGTTTCATTTGTCACGTTAATAATTGGTTCGATTTGATTATTTGCAATTAGCAATTTTTCATCGGATTGAACCAAGGATTGCAAAATCTCATACTGTGCTTTTTTGTCGTTTTGAATCTGAGAAAGCGTGGTGCTTATCTTTCTGAATTTGGCTTGAGCCGTAATCTTTTCGAGATAATTGGTTTCGCCTAATTCAAATTTTCTGTTGCTGGCTTTGGAGAAATTTTGGTACAAACTGTCCAAATACCGATACAATTTTTCCTGATGTTGTAAATAAACAATCTGATGATAGGCATTCGAAACATTGAAAGTCAGTTTATTTTTATGAATTTCAAAACTGGCTTTTTCTTTCTCGAATTCGGCAGTATTGACGCTTTTTTGCGCACCATAAATGGTCGGAAAAGCAAAACGTTGTTGGATACCAAAAACCTTCAAGGGTTCGTTATTTACGGCCAAATTATTTTGGTCATAGCTGTAATAAACATTCGTTTTATCAAAAGAATAAGCGTTATTGATGTTCGCTTTCGTTTTATCAACCTGCAATTGTGCCGCTTTAATACTTCTACTGTTTTCCAAGGCTTTGGCAATCAAAATATCCAGTTCGTTGTTGTTAGAATTTGAATTTTGAGAAAAACCAACAGAAGTAAACAACAACCCAATCAAAAGCAAGGTTTTGTTCTTGTGGCTTTTGAATTTAGCTTTTTTGAATTCTTTTCCATCAAAAACTTTATACAAAATAGGCAAAACCACCATCGTCAAAATCGTCGCGGTAAACAGTCCTCCAATAACCACCGTTGCCAGCGGACGTTGTACTTCTGCCCCAGCCGATGATGAAATAGCCATTGGCAAGAATCCCAATGCAGCAGCAGCGGCAGTCAAAATTACGGGGCGCAATCTGTCGGTTGTGCCTTTCAAAATTAATTCGTCCATATCTTCCATTCCGCTGTGTTTTAATTCTTTAAAATGTTCTATCAGTACAATTCCGTTGAGCACGGCAATCCCGAAAAGTGCAATGAAACCAACGCCTGCAGAGATGCTAAAAGGCAAATCGCGCAGCCATAAAAACAACACGCCACCCACTGCCGAAAGCGGAATGGCTGAATACACCATCAAGGCTTCCTTGACGCTGCTAAAAGCAAAATACAGCAAGATAAAAATCAGGAACAAAGCGATTGGAACGGCAATGGCCAACCGTGTTTTGGCGCTTTGAAGGTTTTCAAATTGTCCGCCATAACTCACTGTGTAGCCAACCGGAAGTTTGATTTTATTTTCCACAATATTCTGAATATCAAGCACCACACTTTGTAAATCTCTATTTCTCACGTTGATTCCCACCACAATTCTACGATTGGTATTGTCTCGTGAAATTTTCGCTGGGCCTTCGGTATATTCAATATTTGCCAATTCGCTCAACGGAATTTGCTCGCCGTTTGGAACCGAAATATATAAATTTCGCAAATCTTCAATATCCCTGCGATTGGTTTTGTCCAAACGAATGACCATATCGAATCGTTTTTCACCTTCGAAAACATTTCCTACCGTTTTTCCGGCAAAACCAAGGGCAATTATTTCATTCAAATCGGCAATATTCAATCCGTATCGAGCAATTTTGGAACGGTCATAAGACACCGCCATTTGTGGCAAACCTTCCGTTTTTTCGATAATCACGTCCGATGCACCTTCTATATTTTGAATAGCTTTTTTGATTTCAATGGCTTTGTGCGCCAACACTTCTAAATCTTCACCAAAAATTTTCACCGCCACATCCGAACGCGTTCCTGAAATCAATTCGTTGAAACGCATTTCGATGGGTTGCGTAAACTCGATATCCATATTGGGGATTTGTTTTTCGATGGCTGCTTTTATTTTATCCGCCAATTCGTCTTTGCTGGAAGCCGAAACCCATTCGGATTTTGGTTTCAACTTGACGATTACGTCGCTTTCCTCCATACTCATTGGGTCGGTTGGTACTTCCGCAGCACCAATTCTGCTGACCACTTGCTCGACTTCGGGAAAGCTTTTCAGGATTATTTTTTCAATTTTTGTTGTTGTGGCAATCGTTTTTGACAGCGAAGTTCCCGTTTTTAAAACCGGTTGAATGACAAAATCGCCTTCATCTAATGTTGGAATAAACTCTCCTCCCATCGTTGCAAAAAGCGCCATAGCCATAAACAATAAACCTACTGCAGCATACATTACTTTTTTTGTATTAGCCAAAGCCCAAGTAATTACGGGCAAATACCACGATTGCATCAGTTGAATCAACCTATTGGATATGGAGTTTGGATTTTCCTCAGTTGGTTTTAAAAATAGTGACGAAACAACAGGAACATAAGTAAAACAAAGCAGCATCGCTCCCACCAAGGCAAAACTAAATGTCATTCCCATTGGTTTGAACATTTTGCCTTCGATGCCCGTTAATGAAAGAATTGGGATAAAAACAATTAGAATAATCAATTGTCCGAAAATGGCTGAATTCATCATTTTCGAAGCACTATTGTATGTGATTTGGTCGATTTGAATTTGGCGATCTTCATTGGATAAAAGTTCCAAACCTTTGGATTTGTGTGCAATTTGGAAGGCAATAAACTCGACTATAATAACCGCTCCGTCAATGATAATTCCAAAATCGATGGCGCCCAAACTCATCAAGTTGGCATCAATTCCAAAAACATTCATCAGCGAAATTGCAAAAAGCAAACACAACGGAATCACCGAAGCGACCACCAAGCCAGAACGCCAATTGCCCAGCAATAAGACCACGACAAAAATCACGATTAAACAGCCCAGAATCAAATTTTCGGCCACGGTAAAGGTGGTTTTTCCGACCAATTCACTTCGTTCCAAAAAGCCATTGATGTAAACGCCTTTCGGCAACCGTTTTTGAATTTCGGCAACCCTATCCTTAACGTCCGAAATCACTTGTTTGGAGTTTCCACCTTTGAGCATCATTACTTGTCCCAAGACTTTTTCACCTTCACCATTGCCTGTTATGGCTCCGAAACGATTGGCGTTTCCGTAGCGAACTTGCGCCACGATTTTGACATAAACCGGTAATCCATTCGTGTTTTTGACCACAATGTTTTCAATGTCTTGAATGGATTTTACCTTTCCTTCGGCACGAATAAAATAACTTTGATTTGTTTTTTCGATGTAAGCTCCACCTGCAATGCTGTTGTTTTTTTCCAAAGCATTAAACACGTCCAAAGTCGTGATGTTCATTGCTTTTAAACTAGAGGGAACAATCGCAATTTCGTATTGTTTGAGATAGCCACCCCAAGTGTTTATTTCAACAACACCTTTGATACCGGACAATTGCCGTTTTACCACCCAATCTTGAAGCGTTCTTAAATCGGTGACAGAATATTGCGATTTGAATTCGGGTTTTACTTCCAAAGTATATTGGTAAATTTCGCCCAAACCTGTGGTAATTGGCCCCATTTCAGGAGTTCCAAAACCTTGAGGAATTTTTTCTGAAGCAGTTTTGATTTTCTCGGCAATAAGTTGGCGAGGAAGATAGGTTCCTAAATCATCATCAAAAACGATGGTTACCACCGAAAGTCCGAATTTTGAAATAGAACGTATTTCCTGAACGCCAGGTAAATTGGCCATTTCTATTTCGACTGGATAAGTTATAAATTGTTCGATATCTTGGGTCGAAAGATTGCGGGAAGTCGTGATTACCTGAACTTGGTTGTTGGTTACGTCGGGCACTGCTCCAATGGAGATTTGGGTGATGGAAAAAAGTCCAAACCCAATGACCAAGAGTGTAAAAAGTAATATTATTAGTTTGTTCCTTAAGCTAAATGCGATTATTTTCTCGAGCATATATTTTCAAATTTTATATTACAAAAGTATTGAGAACTATAAGAAAGGACGCTTAAGGACTACTTAAGATATACTTACGGAAAACTTAAAAACACAGTAGTTCCTGTATTTTCTTTACTAATGATTTTTATGTCAATATGAAGCAAAGTACTCAGTCTTTTTACAATTGACAAACCGAGTCCAGTACCTTTAATTCCAGAATGTTCAATAGATTTTGAACGGTAAAATTGGTTGAATATTTTTTTCAAATCTTCTTCGGGAATTCCTATTCCTGAATCGATTATTTGGCATTCGATTCCCTCTTTTTTATCGGTTAAAACAATATTTAAAGTAGTGTTTTTATTGGAATATTTTAAAGCATTTGAAACCAAATTATTGATAATAATCGAAAGTAAGTAAGCATCAGAATTGACGTAATATTCCTTGATAAATTCGGTTGTGATATGAATTTTTTTTTCCTGAATTTGGCTCGAATAGCGAGAAATGGCATCTAAAATGGTAGCATTTAAGCACACTTTTTCAATTTTCAAACTTTGATTTTGATTTTCAAATCGAGCTAACAAAAGCAATTCATCGACCAAATGGTTCAATCTATTCACTTCAGAAACACAAAAATTGATTTTTTCGAGATATTCTTCTTGATTTCTTGGTTTCCTGATTAACACTTCCAAAGTTCCCTTGATGACCGTTAAAGGAGTTCTTAATTCGTGTGAGGCATCAGATGTGAATTGTTTTTCCCTTTCGATTGTGTTTTCTATTCTATCCAATAAATTATTTATCGTTTGCGAAAGGATATAAAGTTCATCCCGATTTTGAGGCAACGGAATTCTTGATTTCAGGTTATCCTTTGTTATAATATTAGATGTTTTGATAATGGAACTTATTGGTTTTATGCTTCTTCCAGCAATTAATCGGGCAATGATAAAAAGTAAAAACAGAATTAACGGATAGGAAAAAATTAAAATTTGAAATAAATTATGGAGCACCATTTTGGCATCTTCTAAAGACATTGCCACCAATAAATATCCTTTTTTTACTGAATTTTGAAATATGGGAACCTGAATTTGCCGAATAGATTTATTATCTAATTGTGTATCAAAGAATACATTATCGCCAATAGTACTATTGAAAATTAAAGTATGAATTTTTAGATTTGGAGATTTTTCGGCAAGCTTTCCTATCTTGTCATAAAATTGAATAAAAACTGGATTTACAGCAACTGAATTGTGTTCTCGTTCTCTCCATTCGTCATTATGGATTAGACCTATATAATCGTCTTTTATTTCAATTTCGGTCAAATGCTTGCTCACTTCACTCTTGATGTCATCGTTTATATGACTATAAACACTGATTTTTACAATATAATATATAGAAAAAAAAACTACAAAAATCAATAACCCTGTAGTGATAATATAGTTAAACGCTATTCTATTTTTAAAAGAAAGTGGTTGCATAGTTTTATTTAATCATTGGCAATGTAGCCAACTCCTCTAATCGTTTTTATATAATCTTTGTCAATTTTTAAACTGAGTTTTTTACGAATGGCGTTCATAAAAACATCAATAACTCCTGTATCATATTCAAAATGAATGTCCCAAACATCTTCAATAATTTGGGTTCGAGTGCAAACTTTTCCTTTATTTCGAACCAAATAGCAGAGCAATTCAAATTCGCGTTGGGTCAAGTTGGCTTCATTACCATCAACCAATACAAGATGTTTTGTGAGATGAATTTCAATGGGTCCTAGTTTTAGTGTTTCTGGCTCTGTTTGATTTCTGAAATGAATTTTTATGCGTTCGACTAATTCATCAAAACTAAATGGTTTTTTGATATAATCATTGGCACCAGCTTTTAGTCCTTCAATAGTTTCTTGAACAGTATCTTTTGCTGTTAAAAAAATAATGGGAGTTGTGGTATCTGTTTTTCGAATGGATTTGCATACTTCAATTCCAGTCATTTTTGGTAAAATCCAATCCAAAAGAATGATATTTACTTTTTGGCTTAAAGCCAATTCAAGACCCGTTTTGCCATCGTTTGCCACCAAAACTGTATAGCCCTCTTCCTCCAAACCTTGCTGGAGAAAATTGGCAATCCCTACTTCGTCTTCTACTATTAAAATTTTCATTTTTTATTGCATTACAAACTTAAATCCAATGGTAGCGATGTTGGCCGTTAAATTATCGCTTCGCTGATACCGATTGAATCTGAAATCGATATTTTTTAAACCAAATTTCCAGATTTTGGCACCTGTAAAAATATCGGTGTAATTCACTCCAAACCCATATTGGTTGGAATCAAAGGTAGCTAAATCTGGGTCGGATGTATAATATTTTTCGGTTGATAAATGTGTTTCATACGGTGCGAAATATTTCGATTGTGTTTGGGTATAAAAGCGATACATAGGAAAAACAGTAAATCTATCAGATACTTTAATTGGCAACTCAATAGAAGCTGTGTGGGATTGAATATCCCAATTATCAGAATAAAAACGGTAATAAGTGCGCAAAACAAATCGCTCGTTGATGTAATAATTCAATCGGGCGCCAATAGGTAATTTGAAACGACTATCAGGCAATCTTTCGATATCGTCTGCCAATTTATAGACTCCCACATTGCTTTCACTTTCATATTGTGGAATATATTGTGCTTGTCCAATATAATAATTGGCTTTATCGGCAAAATAAATTCGATGATACGGTGTTGACAACAATCCTTCTTGTTGCAAAACATCAAAGAAAACAGAAACTTGTAATTTTTTTGAGAGTACCTGAGACAATCCAACCGAGGCAGAATAAGAATTTCTATTTACGGAAGGTATGGTTTGAAACGCCGAGGGCAAATAATTAACGGTAGCTTGCCCGCTTTGATCCAAAACAGTCACTCCTGCAAAATATCCTTGGTTTAAAAAATCAGCGCCATATTTTGAATATTCGTGTAATTCAGTTGGGTAAATGGGTCTCCACTGGTCTAAATACACATTGGCTTTTAGACTTAATTCTGCGTTTTTATCGTTGAAAAGTTGGGCAATACCTCCACCAAAACCAACAGAGGTATAATCGTATTCATTGGAAAAAGAAACGTCTGCATTCCAAATAAAATTTCTGGAATCACTACTATGGGAATAATTTACAGTTACTGCGGACAGTTCGTCATTTTTTGATGCTCCAGATGAGGCTTGCCAAGGCGTTCCATAAGGCGCAGCTGCAGGTGCTGCCGCAAATGAACCTATTCTATCGTCGTCACCATCGTCATCATCGCCACCACCAGAAGCTCCAGTGGCATTGAACGGATTGATATTACTGGATGAAGCCGATGAGTAAGCCGAAATACCCAAATCGACGGTTAAAACAGCATCATCGTTTAAGGGCATTGCCACTACAATATTGGTAGCAATATCAGTCAATTCCTCAGAACCTATTCCACCTGAAACTGCTGATTTTGATCCATCTTGATTGTAATAACTCAACAAAAAATCAACTTCAACACTTTCTAAAACACGCTTTTTAAAAACAAGCGTGGAATCTTTTTCTTGTGCAGAAGAAATTATACCGCTGAATAAACTCAATGCAATTACTAATTTTTTCATCTTATTATATTAATTACATCCACAACCACCACCTGATTTACCCCCATTGGCGCCAGCTGCTGCCTCTCTGTACACCTGAAAAGTAGTTTCATAACGCTCCGAAGTTCTTGCCGAAAGCTTCATATCGGGATCATTTATGGCTACTTTTTCATATTCTTTTACCGCATTACAAGATTGTAAAACTGTAATCAAAAAAAACACGAAAACTATTTTTTTTATCATTATCTCAATTGTTAATTTGAATTATTTAAAATTTTTAATGTCGATTCCTTTTGACGAATGAATTTTCCCCTTATCATCCACTATAATACATTCAATACCTTTCAATTGGCTTACTAAATCCAATCCAACTTCTACTCCCAAAACAAATATTCCGGTGGCTAAGGCATCGGCAATTTCGGTTTGTTTCGAAAAAACGGATACACTCACAATCCCTTTTGAAGGATAACCTGTACGAGGATCGATGATGTGTGAATACCGAATACCATTAAAAACAACATATTTTTCATAACTACCCGAAGTTTCCACGGCACTATTTTCGAGAGGAAAAGTGGCAAAAATTTTATTTTTATTCATAGGATTTACAATTCCCACTGTCCAAAACTTGCCGTCGGGCTGTTTTCCCCAAGTATTGATGTCTCCTGAAACATTGACAATACCAGCAGCACATCCTTTAGAAAAAAGCAATTCTTTGACTTTATCAGCGATATACCCTTGACCAATACCACCAAGTCCCAGTTTCATTCCTTCAATTTTGAGAAAAATGGTTTGCTCTTTTGAATCGAGAATAATATTCTTGTATCCAATTTTAGAAACCGATTTTTTGATGGCATCTTCGGTTGGCATCTCTTTCATACTGCCATCAAACTTCCAAATTTTATCCATCGATGCATACGAAATATCAAAAGCACCAGAAGTGATTTCAGAAATTTTAATGGAGCGGTTAACTAATTCGAAAACTTCCTTATCGACTTTAACAGGTTTGATTCCTGCATTTTGATTTACATTCGATATTTGTGAACTTGGAATCCAATCGGATATTAAATTTTCGATACGTTTTACTTCGGCTACAGCCAAATCTGCAAAATAATTTCCTTGAACGGTATCTTTACAAACAACTGTAATTTCGAAAGGACTTCCCAGCATCGATAATTTCTTTTTGTGAATGATTTGCCCAAAAGAGACAAATGTGATTGTTAAAAAGAATAGTGTCGCTATATTTTTCATTATTTCTCCAATGAATGAATGAGTTGAATATAATCTGGTGCCGAAATGTTCTTAAAACCAGTCATACCAAGCACTTTTCCAGTTTTGTCCAACAGAATTACTAAAGGAAAACTACCATTTTTGTTGTATTTTTCGGCCAATTTATTGTTGCTTTCGGTTAGTTCTGGAGACAATTGATTTGCTTTTTTCTTTGGAAAATCAGCTTTATAAATTACCCAGTATTTCTCCGCTTCCGTTTTGAAAGCTTCAGATTTCCAGACGATATTATCTAATTTGATACAAGGTGCGCACCAATCCGAACCTGAAAAAACTAATAAAATGTTTTTATTTTCTTTCGTTGCTTGTTGCTTTGTTTCTTCAAAGTTAGTTTTCCAGTTTTGCGAATAACCAAACGTCATCACAAAAAGTGCCAAAAAAACCGTCCATTTTTTCATTATTATTCGACTCAAATTAGGTTCCATTTTAATTAATTTTTTCAATGTAAAAATATTGTTTTTATTACAATGCAACTCTTGGTTGTCAAGATTTAAGTAAATATTAATTATTAAAATTTAAAGGTTAAGGCATACTTAAATAAGATTAATATTAAAGTTTAACCAAAAATAAAGTATTTTTACATCAATTAAAGAAATAAATTCAGGCTCCGTTCATAACTTGAATTTGATAAATAAAAACACACTATGTTTCGCCATAAAGGTAAATACAGGACTTTTGCTCACGATTTGAGATTGGCGATTTTGCTGTCCTTTGTTGCGGGATTAGTCAATATTACGGGTGTTTTAGCTTTAAAAACTTTGACAACAAATGTAACAGGTCACTTTGCTTTTTTTGCTGAAGAGATTATGAGACACGATTTTGCTACTGCAATTACCTTTTTCCTTTTTACCGTTTTCTTTCTGTTAGGTTCGTTTATATCCAGTTTTTTACAGGAATTAATTTCTTTAAAAAATCCAGATTGGTCACATATTTTTCCAATTACACTAGAAATGGTAATTTTAATTTCTATAGGAATTTTCGGAACCACCACAGGTTTATTTACTTTAGATGGGAAATTGACTGCCTTTTTTATGCTTCTTTCTATGGGAATCCAAAATTCCTTGGTAACCAATATTTCAAAAGCAACCGTTAGAACTACCCATTTAACGGGACTTTTTACAGATTTAGGAATCGAATTATCACAGTTGTTTTTTTACAAAAAACCCGAAGAAGTAAAAAAATTGAAGACCAGTATCTTTTTGCGATTATCCATCATTACTTTCTTTTTTCTGGGATGTTTTTCAGGTGGAATTATCTATCAATTACTCGAAATAAAAACACTATTTGTCGCCGCATTTGTTCTTTTTATTGCTCAATGGTATGATTTTTTGCGCCTAAAATTTCATTTAATCAAAAGGAAAACGTTTCATTAATAGACTTTACAACAGTCCATTATATTTCCTGATAAACCATTCAGCAGCTAGTGAAATGGCAATCAAAACCAATAACCAAACCCAATCAATCAAAGGTGTTTTGCTTGCGATTTCTTTTTGGATTGCTTTGTAATTTTCGTTTTCCAAAAGTGATTTGATTAATGTATCAACCTGATTTGGATAATATGCTTTTCCTTGTGTTTGAACAGCCAATTGATTTAATTTTTCTACATCTGGATTGACGAACTGTTTTTCAATGTCAAAATCCAGAATTTCAAAATGACCAGAATGACTCGTTTTTGAAGTCAATTCCTTCACAGTAAAATCATACCCTCCAGCCGATAGTCCATCCAGATTGACTTTAAAAGAATTATTGCCTTTTAATAAATCGTAGTTTTTAGTTTGCTTAGTTTTGGCATTAGTTACTGAAATGGTCAAACGGGCTTTCTCGTCAAATTCGTAGTTTTTATTGAAATATTGTGCCAAAATTTCAATAGCTTCTCCTGAATTATAAAAACTTTCGTGATTAACGACCAATGATTTTTTAGAATCATTCGACGCCAAAAATTGGATAATTTTATCTACGAAAACATCAAATTTTTCGAAAGATTGATTGTCGACGTGACTTTGCAAACGCCATTTCCAAAGGTTTTCTCCCAACAAAAAAGCAGAACGTTTGCCTTGATTTTCGGCAAAAGCCAATAAAGGAGCATTGGTATCAATATTCCTGATTTTGGACGAAAGCAAAGTTGAAACTGTTCCGTTTGTGGAAACCGTTCCAAAAGCATTTTGCAAGGGCGGAAAATTTTCGAAACCAATATTATCAATCGCAAAAAGATTGAATTGTGAATTGAATTCACCCAAAAAATCTTCTTTTTGTCCGCTCATTTTAAAAACCAAATTCGATTGTTGCTGGTTCAAAAAATTGAAATCGGTACTGTTTCCAGTAACAATAAAAGTATTAATTCCAGCTAATTTATTTTTCTCAAAAACCGACTTGAATTCGTTCGTTGGCTGGTACAAAATCAAAACATTGCAATCTTGTAGCAAATTGATTAAATTTGGTTTAACGATAGTTACTTTTCGTTGTGCATTAGATTCAATAGCTCGCTTCATTGCACCAATATCAGGATGATTTATGGCAGAAACAATGGTGACATTTGTCTTTTGATCCATAATTTCAACAGCGAAATTCTTGGTATTGTTATAGGTATTTTTCTCTTTTTCATTAGATGAAATTGTGGCTTTAAATACTTGTAATCCTACTTTGTCGGCAGGAAGTAAAACATTCAAAATCACCGATTTTTTGGAAGACGAAAAAGAAACCTTTTGCTTGCTCAAAACTGAATTGCCTTGCGAAATACGAAAATCAGCAGTGATAGTTTTGTTTCCGGAATAGTTCAAAAACACTTCTACAGGAAATTTATTCTTGTGAAAAGCGTACTTATTAACGTTCAACTGACTTACTTTTAAATCCAAAAATGTCGTTGTATCGCCAACTATCAAAGGATACACTTTGTTATTCGCATCAAAAGAATAGACATAATCATTGCCCGAAGTTTGGTTTCCGTCTGTAATCAAAACCGTTGGGAAAGTGGTGTTCTTATAAATGCTTTTCAAACTTTTGGCTACTTCATCCAAATTAGTTTGTGTTCCCTTGAAATCTAACTCCTCCGATTGCTGAAATTCATTGTCAAATCGATAGAATTGAATGTCAAATTTGTCCTGAAGTTCCTTGTTTTGAGATAGTTTTTTAGATAATACTAACGCAGGTTCATTCGCTTTTAAATCTACAATTGAGCTCGAATTATCCACTACAATTGGCAAAGGCGTTTTAATGGTTTCGAGTGTTTTACTTGTGATTATAGGATTAATCAACAACAATAATATCCCAAAAATGGTTACAAACCGCAAAAAAGCCAAAACCAAGTTTACTTTCGACTTGGTTTTGGCTTTATAAAAATATTGGAAAAAGGACAAACCACTTGCTATTAGTAAAGAAAGCAATAACAATAGAATGGTGTTTGTAGTCATCGTTTTTAGTTTATGGTTTTGGGTTTATAGTTTATGTTTTCAAAATAATAAACCATTAACAACAAACGTATTATGTTAACATTCCTCCGCAAACATTCAAGACTTGTCCGGTAACATACGTACTCATATCCGAAGCCAAGAAAAGACAAGCGTTGGCAACATCTTCAGTTGTTCCTCCACGTTTCAAAGGAATTCCTTCTCTCCAACCTTTTACAACCTCTTCGCTCAATTTGGCCGTCATTTCAGTTTCGATAAATCCTGGAGCGATGGCGTTGCAACGAATATTACGAGAACCTAATTCCAAAGCTACTGATTTTGTAAATCCAATAACTCCGGCTTTGGAAGCAGCATAATTCGTTTGTCCAGCATTTCCCTTCACTCCTACCACAGAACTCATATTGATGATGGAGCCCGCACGTTGTTTCAAAAAAGTTCTTTGAATAGCTTTGGTCATATTGAAAACTGATTTCAAATTGACATCAATTACTTTGTCAAAATCTTCTTCGGACATACGCATCAACAAATTATCTTTGGTAATTCCGGCGTTATTTATTAAAATATCAACGGTTCCAAATTCAGCTAAAACTGCATCAACAAAAGTTTGAGCTTCGTTGAAATCGGCCGCATTCGATTGATATCCTTTGGCTTTAATGCCCATAGCGTTCAATTCGTTTTCTAATGCCAATGCAGATTCTACAGATGAACTGTATGTAAATGCCACGTTTGCACCATTTTTAGCAAAAATTTCTGCAATTCCTTTTCCTATTCCGCGACTTGCGCCAGTGATGATGGCTACTTTTCCTTCAAGTAATTTCATTTTTTATAATTTTTTAGGAGCTAATCCTGCTATTCGTTGCAATCTTTTATGTTTTTAAAGAAAAACATAAAAGGATTTACACTACTATCAGGGCTAATTTATATCCGTCAAATATAACAATAATTGTGGATTTGAAAAAAATACATTTTCAATTAAACCTTTTACAAAATATAAACTCTTATTATGAAGTTTTAACATTCAAATTCATTTAAATGTTAATTTTTTTAATTTAAATCAAAACAATAACAATATACACACCCTAAAAAGAATAAATGAATACCCTAATAATTTTACATTCAACTATTTTCGCCATTCCCCTTTATTAGAAACAAAACAGTAATTCTAATTAATTTAAAAAAACTTTTTATGAAGCAAACACCATTATTCAGTTTAGCAATTCCTTTTCTTTCACTAATTTTATTTTCTTCTTGTAGCGGAGACGATACTCCTAGCGATCCCGTGGTAACTCCACCTACTACCTCAACGGTTCCAGCTGTTTATAATAAAATATATGGTGCAACAAGCATAACCAGCGATGGGACTTATATAACCATCAAAACTACAGGACAACCCGATCACACAAGCGTGTATTATCCTACTGCAAATGCTTTATACGAAGCATTTAGTGGTACAACATTTGGAGGGGGAGAATTTAAAAAAAATCCGAATACCATAGCTACCAGAACCTATACTTTTAAAATTCCTTTAAACCCACAAGTAAGTAACACACATGCAGCCACACCACTTGGCGCTATGGGAGTTGCAATCAATGGAATACCATTGTACAATCAGTATGCAGCGCCAAACACCCCTCTTACTAGTGAAGTCTTGTCTTTTGACAAATATTTTGGACATCCAACAGCTACGGGAAGTTATCATTATCATGTTGAACCTTTGTACTTGACAACGGTTAAAGTTACAAAATCATCATTGTTAGGATTTTTATTAGATGGCTTTCCAGTTTATGGTCCTGAAGAAAATGGAGCCGCAGTAACTAATGCAATGTTGGATGGGTATCACGGTCACACCGGTATTACTGCAGATTACCCAAATGGAATTTACCATTATCATATCAACAATACTGACCCATACATAAATGGTAGCGGTTTTTATGGCACGCCAGGAACAGTCACACAGTAGTTTTATGAAAAGACTGTTTTTAATTGTATTAGGTTTTTTCCTTTTTGCCTGCTCTAATGGCAAAAAGGAAAAACCTGTAAATCCAAAACCAATTCCATCGATTTATATCAATGTAAATAGTGTTGGATTGCAAAAGATTCAAGACGTTGTTTATTTCAATGATAAAAAATTTAACGGTTACGTTTATGAAATGTACAACTCTAAAGACACTGCTTTTGTAAGGTCCTACCTGAATGGCATTGAAGAAGGTATCCATAAATCTTGGTATCCCAATACACAATTATTCGAAAAACGATTTTATCGTAACGGCAAAAAAGAAGGAACTCATCGCGCTTGGTGGAAAAACGGAACAAAACAATACGAATATCAAATAGCAAACGACGAATATACCGGCGAATTCAAAGAATGGAATCGAGAAGGTCAGTTAGTAAAATTTTTTCATTACAAAAATGGACAGGAAGAAGGTAGCCAGAAATTATTTTATGACAACGGCTCCATCAGGTCAAATTATGTAATTATCAAAGGAAGAAGATTTGGATTATTAGGAACTAAAAATTGTAAAAATGTTAAAGATAGTATTAGCCATTAGTTGTGCGTTTTTAATTGTGAGTTGTGAGAACAAAACTTCCACAAATGCTCTACCATACTACAACTCTGCCAATTTTGAACCTCAATTTTTAAGCAGCGACCAAGCCGAAAAACAAATCAATCATACAATAGCCAATTTCAGTATGACGGACCAATACAATAAAACTATAACTCAAAAGGATATTGAGGGCAAAATACATGTTGCGAATTTCTTTTTTACCAGTTGTGGTTCCATTTGTCCTAAAATGACAAACAACTTGATTGCAGTTCAGGAATTCATGAAAAATGAAAAAGACATTGTACTATTTTCTTATAGTGTTACACCCTGGGAAGACAGTGTTCCTGTTTT